>Ga0316189_10002424_pt1 | contig 18323 bp, 14 predicted proteins | sample LowCovwburrow_MG_FD_204930 | JGI IMG/M metagenome (GOLD analysis project Ga0316189, IMG submission 204930) | Coastal sediment microbial communities from Maine, United States - Lowes Cove worm burrow | ecosystem: Environmental > Aquatic > Marine > Coastal > Sediment | place: USA: Maine...
CATTTTCCCTATACCCTCTTTTTCCAAAGCCTTACGGTAAAGTGAGAGGTATTCTTCGCCGCGCACATCAGTAAGGGTTTCGTGATGTAGTTTTGCGGTCCAATAAAATGTGAAATAGCCAAGTCCGAAAAATAATACGAACGGAATAAATGGTATAATCCAAGAGAATGTCAGGTCTTTACCCCTGCCAATAATATAATATGTAAAAACCATCAGTAAGGCCGTTCTCCCAGTAGCCCAAAACGTGATAAACCTGAGCGCGGGCCAAAAATGTAACTGATTATCTTGGATCATACTTCTCCTCCATATGGGCTATCGCAAACCGCCCGCCGCAGCTCCAAAACCGAGATCAAATAAGATATCACTCAATTCTGTGTCTATACCATCAAAAGTTCGTATCCGGGTCAGGCTTGCGTGCCTTGCATTATTGATCGGCCGTTGCCAATTATAACAACCATAGCGGTAAATAATTCAGGAGTCGAGGCGATTATCGCCGACGGCTGGCGCGGTGAAATGCGGTGGATGACGCGCCGAAAAAGATAAGGCCCCGCAAGCGCAAGCTCGCAGAGCCTTTATATTGGTAGCCGGAGAGGGACTTGAACCCCCGACACCCGGATTATGATTCCGGTGCTCTAACCAGCTGAGCTACCCGGCCATAGGATATATGGCATGCAGAGAATCGTGAATATTTTCACTAACTGCGAGGGGCGGTATAAAGGCTAGCAAAGACCCCGTCAAGAGACAAAATCAGCACGGGCTATGGATTCAAGCGGATCATGTAATCCTGCTTACCCCTGCGGCTGGCTTGCCACAATCATTTGGATCGAGCGCGCGGTGAAGCGTTTGATTTTTTCGGGCGGCTCATCGTCCAGCGCCATCTGCATCATTACATATATGACGCCGTTCAAAAGCCTGGCCCCATCCCTATCGTCGCCGTCCCTATCGTCGCCTTCCTTATCAAGCGGGTTTTGATCTTGGGCGGCCCCAACAGTTGCGGCTTGCCTCAGTAATAGGGTCATGCGGTCCAATTCCTTATCAAGGAATGCTAGGTATTTCGGCCGGATAGCCTCGCCAAAATGAGCGCTCCACGCGAGCATCAGCTTGATATGATAGGGATGCGTCTTAGCGCGCTCCAGCGCTCGCCTGGCTAGGCTTTCCAAAATAACCGGCAGCGGCTGGTCAACAAACGGGGACCAATCAAGCAACTTGATAAGATAGTCCTCAAGGTAGGCCAGTACATGGTCAACCAAAGCCTCGCGCGTTGGGAAATACACAAAGGTCGTAGCGACACTAACCGAGGCTGTTTTAGCAATGTCCGCATGGCGGGCTTCACCGATCCCCTTTTCAGCGAATATCTGGACCGCCACCTCTAACAGCTGTTGCTTGCGATCCGCAGGAGATAGGCGCTTGTTGGATTTCTGTGTCATCTAAGCGTCCCCTTTTTTTGTGACAGTGTTTTCAATCTGTGCGTCAAGTTAATTCTTATTGATAATTTTATCAATAGCGAATATAGTGAGCGCTGAAATTACTTGTGGAGAGTGTTTATGACTGATCAGAGCTCGACAATTGCAGCAGAGGGGCCATCGTCACAGTGGAAGGATCCTAAGCGCTTGTTGTGGTCAATCCCGGTCTTTCTAGGCCTGATCCCTTTGGCAGGTTGGTGGCTGCATGCTACCTACGGCTATGCCATCGCCTTGTGGTTAGCGCCGATCATCTTTTATGTGTTTGTACCCATTATTGAGATCATGGTCGGCACGGATACCAGCAACCCACCAAATGAAGCCATTGGCGATCTCCGCGACGATTCCTACTATCCGTGGGCGATCTATGCGGGCCTTCCCTTTGTCTATATCGTGTGGTTAGCCGGCGCTTGGTACTATGTGAACGGTGATCTGGCTGTGATCGATCAGGTCGCGGTTATTCTAGCGGTCGGACTGGCGATCACTGGCGCCTTGAACGCGGGCCATGAAACCGGCCACCGCCGCGACAAGGTCAGCGGTATTATGGCGCGGTTGATGCTGGGTATCAGCTTTATGGGCCACTTCCGTATCGAGCATAATCTGGGCCACCATGTACAAGTCGCCACCCGCGAAGACAGCGCCACTGCGATGATGGGCGAGAATTTTTATGCCTTCGTCTGGCGGGAGCTACCTGGTGGCTATATACGGGCTTGGAAGATTGAGGCCGCAAGGCTGAAGCGGCAAGGCAAAAGCATCTGGTCACCAAGCAACGAGTTATTACAAAATTGGGGTATGAGCTTCCTGTTTTACGCAGCGATCACCGCATGGCTGGGATGGATTGTGCTGCCCTGCTTGCTGGGCGCGGCGCTGATTGCTAATCTGCAACTATCCAGCGCAAACTATATTGAGCATTATGGATTGGTGCGCGAGAAGAACCCTGACGGCAAGTATGAGCGTGTCCAGCCGTACCATAGCTGGAACGCTAATCATATCGTCTCGAATGTTCTCTTGTACCATCTTCAGCGCCACAGTGATCACCATGCCCACGCGGAGCGACCCTATCAATGCTTGCGGCATTTCCATAATAGTCCACAGCTGCCGCATGGCTATTTCACCATGTATATGTTGGCGTGGAACCCACCTCTTTGGTTCAAAGTGATGGATCCGATTTTAGCGCAGGAGCTTGGTAATGATATGACCAAGGCTTATATCAAACCTGGTCATGAGGATAGAATGTTTGAGCGCTATCACAAAGCTGAGGATAGCGCGGCAGCCGCTGAGTAAGCCGCCGAGCTAGCGCTTTTTGTGCTTTTGGCTGACCGCTGATTTTACGGTCTTCCCGAAGGCTTTATCCTTGGATCGGCGCTGTGCCAGAGACGCGGTATTGTGCGCCTGCTCCTTGGCCAGCTTACGCCAGCGATCAAGCCGTTCTTGCTCCAGATCACCTGACTCAATCGCCGCATTGATCGCACAACCGGGCTCGCTTTCATGGGCGCAGTCGTTAAATTTGCAGCCCGCAGCAATGTCTGTGATATCCGAAAAGACTGTATCGATACCGCTAGACACATCGGTCAGTTGTAGCTCGCGCATGCCCGGCGTGTCGATAAACCATCCACCAGAGGGTAATTGATGCAGCGAGCGGCCAGTGGTCGTGTGGCGGCCCTTGCCGTCATCCAGCCGTGACTCGCCTGTTCGGATTGTCTCTTCCCCAGATAATGTAGCAGCGATGGTTGATTTACCCACGCCTGACGAGCCAAGAAGCGCCACCGTTTGCCCTCTGGAACACCAAGGCTTTAGGCACTCTAGCTCCTCAGCGGACAAGGCATTGACCGCTTCCACCACCAAGCCCGGCTGCAAATCTCTGGCCTGATCAACAAAGGTACCAGCGTCACCAACCAGGTCGGCCTTTGTCAGCACAATGACCGGCATCACGCCCGCTTCGCTGGCGATCACCAGATAACGTTCCAAGCGCGGCAGGTTAAATTCTTGATTGCAGGACGAGACGATGAAAACCGTATCCACATTAGCCGCAAGCAATTGTGGCTTGCGGTCATGTCCCGCCGCGCGGCGTTTAAACAGGCTGTGGCGGTTTAAAAGCTTGATAGGGCGGTTACTTTCAGCATTGAGCAAAATCCAGTCGCCCGTTGTCGCGATCGTTTGCTCATCATCAAGGATGTCATGGACGGGTTTGATCAGCAGATCAATATCCTCGCCCTGAATTTGGATTAGATTTCGGTGGACTTCCATCACTCGGGCAGGGGTGACCGCTTGCCGCTCAGCGGGGTCAATTTGTATCTCAAAAGAAGAGCGCCAGCCAAGGTCAGCCAACGTATATTTTGGGAGTGTCATTATTTTGGTCTCTCGGTAGCGGGCACCGTCATCTTTGGGACCCCGTAGCCACAGCAAATGCCTATCACAAAACGCGTATATAGGCTGTGGGGTAGCGTATCGCAGGATGAAGCGTAAAGCCAGCTTTTCAACCGTCCTTATGTTGAGCATACACGGCTTCTGTTAAATTTTTCTGGCCCAAAGGAAAACACCGTGGCACTAAGAGGACATGTTAGAGCGCTTTTACACTTGGATCCTGCAAAAAGCCGCCAGTCCCAGATCAGAGCGCTGGCTGGCGCTGTTCGGCGTCGCGGAAAGCAGCGTTTTCCCGATCCCTGTTGATATCATGTTAGCGCCGATGGTGCTAGCACGGCCTGAACGCGCTAAATGGTTGCTCATCAACGTGATCCTATCGACCATCCTGGGCGCCCTAATAGGCTACGGGATCGGCTGGTTCTTCATGGACAGTGTTGGCCTCTGGCTTATTGAGACTTATAACTACAATGATGCCCTCAGCAGCTTTCAGGGTCAGTTGAAGGAGCATGGGCTGTTCATCCTGCTTTTCATCGGCTTCACGCCAATCCCCTATAAGCTAGCCGCCATTGCCAGCGGCGCCTTGATGCTGGACCCACTGTTTTTTCTTACAGCCACCATTCTTGCCAAAGCCCCAAGATATAGCCTTCAGGTTTGGCTTTTATCCCGCTACGGCATTCCCATTCGGCACTTTATCAAGACACATCTACGCCTCACGGTCATTGCTATAGTCGCCTTTGCCGCTTTAGCTTTATGGCTGACGATTTAGGCCTACTCACAAAGCCATTGTTCGCCGCAGAAATGTGTGAATGGGATATTGGATTCCAGCAATCAATAGTTTTTTAGAAAACGAAATCTAAACTGACGCTGATTAGACATAAAGTTAACACTTTTCATGGTATGATGCGGACAGTAATGAGTAAAAAACGAATCGAAGAGTGAGCTATGTCAAAAAAGGCAATCCAAATTGATAGTGTCCATTCCGCTTGGCAGCGGGTAACCCCAATCGCGTCTTCGCTGGGCGTTTCTGCTGATGGTAATATTAGGGGGCACGATAGCGTCAACGAAGATGGACATCAGACCAGCAAATACAGCGTCGTTGAGGAAGTGTGGCACACGCTGACCCATGGCTTGGGCGCCATATTAGGCGTGATTGCGCTGGTGTTCATGGTAGCAAAAGCATCAATGAGCGATCACCCTGACACAGTCTTTGCTGTTTCGGTTTTCGGTGCTGGTATGATCACTATGTTTATGGCTAGCACCCTGTATCACGGATCGTTTCGCTCCCGTTTCCAGCCGTTTTTTAGAATGCTGGATCATTCAGCGATTTATATCATGATTGCAGGGTCTTATACGCCTTTTGCATTAGTGATCTTACCGCCGGAAACAGGCTATCCGCTGATGGTGATTGTCTGGACCGTAGCCGCGCTGGGCGTTGGCTTTAAGGCTGTAATGTATATATTGAAGCGCCAAAATCAGCTAGAATGGATATCACTAACAACCTATCTAGGCTTAGGCTGGGCTGCTGTTGTTGTGGTCAGCGCCCTGTATGAGCTTTTGCCCGGCAGTGGTTTTGGTTGGCTAGTTGCTGGCGGCCTTTGCTATACGCTCGGCGCTGTGATTTATGCGATCGAGCGTATTCCCTTTGGGCATACCATATGGCACGTCATGGTAATGGCTGGCGCATCCTGCCACTTTGTTTCGGTATATGCTTACGTCGTATAGATTTTGGGGCCGTATAGACGCTAGACTAGCCATTTTGTTATTGAAAATTCTGGCTTTAAACAAAAGGTGGCCGCCAGTTTCCTGCGGACCACCCTGTTCCCTTGCCTGCAGCGATTGGGAAAACCGCTGCGACGGCAAAGAAAGTGACAAGATCGCGTTTGCCGGACGACCCTGTCAACATCTACAATACTGCTTTTTGCACGGTTTTCTTTGACCTAGATCAAGTCTTGGAACAGAATCGCTCAATAATCATATTTTTGGGGGCCTTATGCCAAATCCATTCCATCTTGCCTTTCCTGTTCATGACCTTTCACTTGCTCGTGACTTTTACGTTGATTTACTCGGCTGCAACGTTGGGCGCACCAGTGACAAATGGATTGATTTTGATATGTATGGCCACCAAGTGGTCGCCCATCTAGGCACACCGCTGTTGGGGGCTGACCATAATGAAGTAGACGACAAACAAGTGCCCTCCTTTCACTTCGGCGTCGTTCTTGACTGGGGTGACTGGCAAGCATTAGCGAGTCGCTTATCTGATACGGGTATGGATTTCGTCATCAAACCCTATATCCGCTTTGAAGGTGAGCCTGGCGAGCAGGCAACGATGTTCTTTCTAGACCCATCAGGCAACGCGTTGGAATTCAAAGCTTTCCGAAATATGGATCAACTTTTCGCCACAGATTAAATTCTAAAGTATCTGATATTTGTTAAATCGCGCTTGACTCTTATGGCTAAAAATGAGAACAAAAGAGGAACAAATAAACGACTCAGCAGATAAGCATGCCGCCACTAAGGAGAGTCACCGCAGCGAGACTTTTATGACCGATAAAGCCACCACCTTGCGCCACCTAGATGCTGTTATCCAACGCTTGGAGGAGCAGCCCACCACATGGCAACCGCTGAGTCGAGATCACTTATCTGATAAAATTTCTGCCCCGGCAGGGCAGCCACCCACCACCTCTGCACCCACGCTGCCCTGCCACCCTTCTCCATCGCTAGCAACACGCTTCGGCGATCAGCAAATCGATAGCGCCCTGCCCGGCGGCGGCTTGGAAGATGGCACCTTGCATGAAATTCATGCCCCTGCTGGCAGCGCGGGCGCCGCAAGTGGCCTACTTGTACGGTTAATCGGCCAGCGCATGAAAGCTACCTCTGGTCCCATCCTATGGTGTTTGACTAGGCGCAAAATTCAAGAAAAAGGGATGCCGTGGGCACCCGGTTTGCGCGCTGCTGGGGTTGATCCAAATCGACTTTTCTTCATCCGCTGTAAGCGATCCATTGATGTCTTATGGGCGATGGAGGAGGCGCTTCAGGAATCCGCAGTCGGTGCTGTGGTCGGTGATCTGGATAGCTTGGACCTAACGGCAAGCAGGCGTCTATCGCTGAAGGCCAAGGCCAGCGGCGTTCCAGCTTTCATGTTGCTTGATAGCGATCAGGCAAAACCCACCGTATGCCAGACCCGCTGGGACATTATCAACGCACCCGGACAACCAGATCGCTTGATCAAGACCCTACCCGGCGACCCGTCATGGCAAGCGCACTTGATCAAAGCAAAAGGCACCAGCCCGCAAGACTGGCAATTGGAATGGAGACAAAAGGATGCGACGGATCATTTCGCTGTGGTTGCCTCATTGGCCAATCGAGCGCCATCAGCGCCAAATGCGGAAAGCAACAGGGACGTCCAAACCGTCATCCCTTTACGAAAAACCGCATGATGAAATAGCAGCAGGCTCGCACAATGATCCTTTCGCGCTGGTCCATACTGTTTCGGGATCGCAACGATTATATTGCCTTAATGATCAGGCCTTAGCTATCGGCCTAAAAGCTGGCATTGCGCTGACTGATGCACGGGCCCTTCACCCCGGCTTGCAGGTCGCGGAGGCCGATCCAGACGGTGATGCAAAAAGCCTAGACGCTTTAGCCCTATGGGCAATCCGCTATAGCCCGTGGGTTAACGTTTGCCGGCCTGATGGCCTATGGATTGATATCACTGGCGCGGCCCACTTGCTCGGCGGTGAGGCGGCAGTTATGCAAGACATAAAGTCCCGACTTCGTCAGGCTGGTATCCGCGCTTGTATTGCAACAGCCGAAACCGCTGGCGGGGCTTGGGCGCTGGCGCGTTTTCACCCCAGGGGTATAACAGGCATCACCATACCGGCTGGCCAAATCACCCAAGCTTTGACCGATTTACCAATACAAGCGCTGAGGATAGACGACCGCCTAAGCCAAACTTTATACCGACTGGGCCTGAAGCAGATCGGCGATATCAGCGCCTTGCCTAGGGTCACGCTGGAGCGTCGCTTTCGGGACAAACGCACCCGCAGCAGCGGCCGCTTAAGCGAGGGCAGCAACAGCCATATCAAAACCCTACTAATCCGATTGGATCAAGCGCTGGGCTACCTTCAAGAACCACTTAGCCCCATTAGCGAGCCACCCCGCTGGCGGGTCAGACAAAGCCTGTTGGAGCCCATCACGGACGCTGGTCTGTTAGAACAAATCACCAAGGATCTGTTGCCCGGTCTGCTGGCTAGCCTTGAAAAAGCTGAGCAAGGCGTTCGCCGCCTCGCCCTGATCGCTTACCGCGTTGACGGCACCACCGATCAAGTCATTGTCGGCAGCCAAGTCGCCACACAAGAAGCGGGGCATATCCTGCGCTTACTAAAAGATCGCTATGAAACCATAGACCCGGGCTTTGGTATTGATCTGGTCATGCTCACCGTGATTGAGACAGCATTGATGCGCGCGCAGCAACAGGACATAACCGGTGGCTCAAAGGCAGACGATGCTACGCTTGCCATTGCTAAGTTAACTGACCGTATCAAAAGCCGGGTCGGGCCAGCCAGTGTCCAGCGCCCTGTGCACCATCACAGCTATTTGCCCGAGCGGGTACAGCGGCTCAGCAGCGACCTAAGCCGGGAAACCGGATGGGATAATGTCTTGGACGATATATCTACCCACAGACCCATAAGACTGCTCATACGGCCAGAGCCCCTTGACGTTATGGCTGAAATTCCCGAAGGTCCGCCAATCAGCTTCACATGGCGCCGCCTGCTACATAAAGTCCGACTTGCTGAGGGGCCGGAGCGCTTATCCAGTGAATGGTGGTTTTCAGATAGACAGTCTGACGACATGCCCTTTGATCAAAAACTAGCCGGAGCCCCGCGCGACTATTACCATATAGAAGATCGTCTTGGTCGCCGTTTTTGGCTATTTCGCCTGGGCTTGTATAGCGCTCGCGGCCTAACAGGCGCCCCCAACACGGCTCCGCGCTGGTATATGCACGGGCTGTTTTGATGGCTAAATCAAACCAATACGCTGAGCTGATGTGTAGCAGTAATTTCTCCTTCCTGCAGGGTGCCAGCCACGCCGAAGAGTTGGTCATCACCGCCAAGGCGCTTGGGCTTAGCGGGATTGGCTTAACCGACCGCAACACCGTCGCGGGGGTTGTGCGGGCGCATAAAGCTGCAAAGGACCACGGATTAAGCTATACGCCCGGCAGTCGCTTGATCTTAACTTGCGGTACACAGCTGCTGGTTTGGCCGACGGACAGAGACGCATGGGGCCGCTTAACCCAGCTATTAACACTCGGCCAAAGACGTGTTGAAAAGGGTTACTGCGAGCTATCTATTGATGATGTAGCAACATCGGCAAAGGGTCAGATCTTTGCCCTGCTACCCGGTACACTGCCGGCGGCTATGTCCTTCAATGAAATATCACAGCGGATAGATGCCCCGCTTTATATCACCGTTGAGCATAATTACCGAGGTAATGATCGGCGGCGCATATCACGCATCGCTGAGAGGGCCGATGCGGCCAAATTGCCCCTGCTTGCCGTCGGTAATGTCCGCTATCATACACCAGCGCGCAAACCGCTAGCTGATATTTTAACCTGTATTAGGCATCATGTGACTATTGATACTGCGGGCTATCTGCTGGATCCGAATGATGAACATCATCTCCGCCGCGCTGAGCATATGATACGGCTGTTTGCTGATCGCCCAGAGGCCATCAAGCATACCTTAGATATCCAAAATGCGTGTCAGTTTAGCCTAGACGAGCTGCGCTATAATTATCCGAGCGAGCCCGTGCCCCGTGGTCATACACCGCAAGAACAATTGACCCATCTGACCTGGCAAGGCGCCCATCACCGCTTCCCAGACGGTGTTCCAACGTCTGTCAGTGACATGATTAAGCATGAGCTAGCCTTGGTCGAACAAATGGACTATGCCCCCTATTTCCTGACCGTGCATGACATCGTACAGTATGCGAGATCGAACAATATCCTTTGCCAAGGCCGGGGGTCCGCCGCTAATTCAGTCGTATGTTACTGCCTTAGCATTACATCGGTTAACCCCATTGAGGTTGATCTATTGTTTGAACGATTCATTAGCGCTGACCGGAATGAGCCACCAGATATTGATGTCGATTTTGAGCATGAACGCCGCGAAGAGGTCATCCAGTATATTTATGCCCGCTATGGCCGTCACCGCGCTAGCTTGGCAGCAACCGTTGTTACCTACCGCGGCCGCAGCGCTGTGCGGGAAGTTGGCAAGGCGATGGGCTTAAGCGCTGATACTGTCAGCGCACTAGCAAGCACGGTCTGGGGCTTTTCAAGAAACGGCATTCCCGATGAGCACGTCGAGCAGGCCGGGCTTGATATGAATGACCCACGCCTCGCCCAAGCCATTGCGCTCAGTCATGAGCTGATGGGGTTTCCCCGCCATCTGTCCCAGCATGTTGGCGGCTTTGTCCTTACTGAGACACCCCTCAGCGAAGTCGTCCCCATCCAAAACGCCGCGATGAAAGATCGTACTGTCGTGGAGTGGGATAAGGATGATCTGGACACGCTAGGTATTCTAAAGATCGATGTGCTGGCGCTTGGTATGTTGTCATGCGTGCGAAAATGCTTTGATCTGCTGCGCATGCATTATGATACTGATTTAACGCTGGCTACACTACCCCGTGACGATACAGCGACCTACCAAATGCTGCAAAAGGCCGATAGCGTCGGGGTCTTTCAGGTGGAAAGCCGAGCGCAGATGAACATGCTGCCGCGCCTAAAGCCTGCCAATTTCTATGATCTGGTGATTGAGGTCGCTATCGTCCGTCCGGGGCCGATCCAAGGCAATATGGTCCATCCCTATCTTAAGCGCCGCAGCGGCACGGAAGCGGTTGAGTTCCCCTCACCCGGTCCAGATTTTGGGCCTCCTGATGAGCTGGAACAGGTGCTAGGCAAAACGCTCGGCGTACCCTTGTTTCAAGAGCAAGCAATGAAGATCGCCATTGTTGCAGCGGGGTTTACACCGGGCGAGGCTGATCAGCTCCGCCGCGCGATGGCAACTTTTCGCAAAACTGGCATGATTGGAGACTTCCGCGAAAAATTGGTCAGTGGCATGACTGCCCGCGGCTACGATGCGGACTTCGCGGAGCGCTGTTTCAGTCAAATCGAAGGGTTTGGCGAATATGGCTTCCCCGAAAGCCACGCTGCCAGCTTTGCTTTACTGGTCTATGCGTCGGCTTGGCTAAAGTGCCATTACCCCGATGTTTTCGCTTGTGCGCTGCTCAATAGTATGCCGATGGGATTTTATGCGCCAGCGCAGATTGTGCGAGACGCGCGCGAGCATTCGGTCAACATATTAGCCCCAGACATCAATGGCTCCCGGTGGGATAATCAGTTACTGGGAACCAAGCAGGCTGGGGATACTAATCCAGCAGGCGGTCTGCCGCTATTACTGGGCTTTCGGCAGATAAAGTCCTTCAGGCAGCCGTGGGCTGATGCCATAGCCGCCGCGCGTGGTGATTCCAATTTCACCTCTGTTGGAGACCTGCAACATCGGACAGGACTGACGGTGCGGGTTCTGCAAATACTAGCTGAAGCAGACGCTTTTCGCTCAATCGGGCTGGATCGGCGGCAAGCACTTTGGCAAGTCCGCGGTCTGCATGACGCTCCCGACTTGCCCTTGTTCACATCAGCCGAGGATAGCCTTGAGCCGATTGTTAGCTTGCCTAAAATGGCCTTATCTGAACATGTGGTTGATGACTATCAAACCCTGCGGCTTAGTTTAAAGGCCCATCCCCTATCGTTTTTACGAGCGGGACTGGATGAGAAGGGAGCCGTTAGCTGCGCGGCCACTACCGCCATGCGCGATGGTCAGTCGGTCTTGATTGCAGGACTGGTACTCGTCCGGCAACGTCCAGGGAGTGCGAACGGCGTATGCTTCGCGACCCTTGAAGATGAGACTGGGGTTGCCAATGTCGTCATTTGGCAAAGCTGTTTTGAGACTTACCGTAAGGAAGTCATGGGCAGTAGGATGATGCTGGTTAAAGGTGAAATTCAGCGCACGGAAGATATTATTCACATCGTTGCCGAGCAGATCACTGACGTTTCGCATGCGCTTCTTAGGCTATCGAACGGGGATCCTAAAACGGGGGCACATTTACCCAGAGTTGCCCCATCACGCCATCCCCGTAATGCTCGCGATCTTGTGCCGAAAAGCCGTGACTTCCATTAATGGCACCCATTATTTCGCCGCTAATCGATGGACCATATCAAAAAGAATAGGCCTAACCTTATCCGCTATACCATCATCAAAAAAGCGCGTTGGACCGCGGCCTGGTTGATCTTTCGCATCACTGTCAATCATATAGGTGGCTTGGCTAAGCTCCAACTGAAGCGCATGAACATCATTGCTTGGATCGCCGTATTTTCGGGTGATATAACCGCCCTTGAAGCGACCATCCAAGACCGAGGAAAATGCTGGGTTCGCAGCAAAAATAGCCATGATATCGTCGGCTATTGCCTTATCGCAGCTTGTCCCGTCCACAGTTCCAAGGTTCAAATCCGGTAAGGCGCCATCAAAAAATCTTGGCACTGACTGCGCTATTGAATGAGCATCCAACAGCACCGCGTGCCCATTGATATCTTTTACGCGCTCAATCTCACTGGCAATCGCATCGTGATACGGCTCATGATATTCCGCTATTCGCTCAGCGATCTCCGTGTCATTCGGCTCCTGTCCATCATCGTAAATGGGCGTTTCATCAAACATGGTGGTCGGGCAAAGCTCGGTCTCATTCTCGCCCTTGTATAAGGCTTTTCCAGACGGGTCGCGGTTCAGATCGATCACATAGCGACTGTAATTTCCTTTGATAATCGTGATATTCATATCATCGAGAAAATCATAAAGCCGTAACAGGTGCCAGTCGGTATCCGGCAGCGGTCTTGCGGCCGGCCGCATCCGCTCGGCCACCGTACCCAAGGTTTCCCCAGAATGCGGGAATGAGACCACAAGAGGCCCCTTACCTCGTCGAATAAAATATGGCTTAACGAACATAAATTTCCCCTGCTACTGCTGGATATTAACCGCCACTGGGCAACAAATCTGCGACTAAGTCATTGAAGCGACCGGATTCCACCAATGATCTTGCATATGCAATATCTGGTGCGAAATACCGGTCCTTCTCATAGACATCAACTTGATCCCGAATGACCGACATTACGCCCTCTAATTTACTAGAAGACCTGAGCGGGCGATGATAGTCAATACCTTGAGCGGCTGCAATCAATTCAATACCGATCACTGCTGCGCTATTACCCGCGATATCAGTGAGGCGTCTGGCCCCAAAAGTCGCCATAGAAACATGATCTTCTTGGCCTGCACTGGTTGGGATGTTATCGACGCTGGCCGGATGCGCTAAGCTTTTATTTTCACTAACCAGCGCTGCCGCGGTCACCTGTGCGATCATAAAGCCACTATTCAGTCCACCATCTGCGACTAGGAACGCAGGCAATCCCGACATATTAGGATCAACAAGCAAGCTAGTGCGTCGCTCAGAAATGCTGGCAACCTCGCAACCAACAAGTGCCAGCATATCAGCGCTCATCGCAACAGGCTCAGCGTGAAAATTACCGCCTGATAAAATGTCACCAAATCCATCTGCGCTCTCGGACGGGAAAATAAGGGGATTGTCTGTCACGGCGTCTGCTTCAATCAGCAAAGTATCCGCCGCTTGGCGGAGCACCGTTAAGGCCGCTCCCATCACCTGTGGTTGGCATCGCAGGCTATAAGGGTCCTGTACTTTGTCGCAATCATCATGACTGTGACGGATATCGCTACCATCCAGCAAGTCACGGCTTGCAGCCGCTACATCAATCTGGCCTTGATGGCGACGGATCGCCTGAATGCGTGGATCAAACGGCGTATCGCTGCCCTTAAGTGCGTCCGTACTTAGCGCCCCTGCAACCATCGCCGAAGCAAAGACGTTTTCTAGCAAAAACAACCCTTTCAGAGCGAGCGCAGTGGATACCTGTGTTCCATTGAGCAATGCCAACCCTTCCTTGGCCGCAAGCGTAAGGGGTTTCAGCCCTGCTATTTTAAGACCATCTTCGGCGGGCAATATCTTTCCCTGATGGCGAACTTCACCGACCCCCAGCAATACTGCTGACATGTGGGCCAGCGGCGCCAAGTCACCCGAAGCGCCAACGCTGCCCTTTTCTGGAATTACCGGATAAACCTCAGACCGTAAAAGCTGCAACAAAGCTTCGATTGTTGCCATCTTACAGCCCGAATATCCTTGCGCCAGTGACGATGCCTTCAATGCCAGTATCAGCCTTACAACATCATCGCTGAGGGCATTGCCCGTGCCCGTAGCATGTGACAGCACCAGATTTTCCTGAAGCTGCTCCACGTCAACTGCATCGATGCGCGTGCTCGCTAACAGGCCAAAGCCAGTGTTAATACCGTATGCTGTATCTCCCCGGGCTACTAAATCGGTCACGATTTTACGAGCGCTACCGACCCGGTGTTCCGCGTCACCAGTCATGCTCAAATCAACCGGAGCCTCGAAGATGCGGCGCAAGTCTTTTAGGGTAAAGCCACCAGGCTCCATAATCATCTTTTTCATTATATTAGCCTTTTTCATTCATCAATTGGCCGTTGATCATTGGAAGATTCAGGCCTTTCTCATTCGCACAGGATTGCGCACTGTCATAGCCCGCATCAGCGTGACGCATTACGCCCGTTGCTGGATCATTCCAAAGTACCCGCTCAAGTCGTTTAGCAGCCGCATCGGTGCCGTCAGCCATCACGACAACGCCGCTGTGCTGACTGAACCCCATACCGACGCCGCCTCCGTGGTGCAGGCTGACCCAAGTCGCACCAGAGGCGGTGTTCAACAGGGCATTCAAAAGCGGCCAATCTGATACAGCGTCAGAGCCATCCTGCATGGCCTCCGTCTCCCGGTTAGGACTAGCAACGGAACCACTGTCCAGGTGGTCGCGGCCAATAACCACTGGCGCTTTCAACTCACCATTTTTGACCATTTCATTGAACGCTAACCCCAAGCGGTGCCTGTCGCCAAGACCGACCCAACAGATACGGGCTGGCAACCCTTGAAACTGAATTCGCTCCCGCGCCATATCAAGCCAGCGGTGTAAATGCTTGTCGTCAGGGATCAACTCCTTGACCTTTTGATCCGTCTTGTAAATATCTTCGGGGTCACCAGATAGCGCCACCCAGCGGAAAGGGCCCACACCGCGACAAAATAAAGGCCGCACATAAGCTGGAACAAAGCCCGGGAAATCAAAGGCGTTCTTCACCCCTTCATCGAACGCGACTTGGCGAATATTATTACCGTAATCAACCGTCGGCACGCCGTCACTATGATAAGCGAGCATCGCCTGTACATGAACTGCCATCGATGCCTTGGCTGCTTTTGATACAGCCGGTTTATCAATCTCTCGCTTACTTAACCACTGATCGACTGTCCAACCGATCGGCAGATAGCCATTCACTGGATCATGGGCACTGGTTTGATCCGTTAGGGCGTCCGGGCGAATGCCTTTTTTGATCATGTCGGGCAAAATCTCAGCGGCATTGCCGTGAACCGCGACGGAGAGAGGCTTATCTGATGCCTTGATCAGCGCCAACGCATCTTCAATCGTATCCGCACGGGCATCAACATAACCAGTTTTCAAGCGAAACTCGATTGATTTCTCTTGGCATTCGATCGCGATACAATGGAAGCCTGCCATCGTTGCTGCAAGGGGCTGAGCGCCGCCCATGCCGCCAAGGCCAGCAGTTAGCAGCCATTTACCCGCTGGATTGCCACCGAAATGTTGGCGCCCCATCTCAACAAAGGTCTCATAAGTGCCCTGAACGATACCCTGACTGCCGATGTATATCCAGCTACCAGCGGTCATCTGGCCGTACATTGCAAGGCCCTTTTGGTCCAGTTCGTTAAAATGTTCCCACGTCGCCCAGTGGGGCACTAAATTTGAATTGGCGATCAGCACGCGCGGCGCATCGCTATGGGTTTTGAAGACACCCACAGGCTTACCCGACTGAACTAGTAAGGTCTCATCTTCCTCAAGCTCTCGCAAGCTGGCGATGATCTGATGATAACAATCCCAGTTTCGCGCCGCCTTACCGATACCGCCATACACAACAAGTTCTTCTGGATTTTCAGCAACTGCGGGGTCCAAATTATTCATCAACATCCGCAGGGGTGCCTCGGCGGCCCAGCTTTTACAGCTCAAATCGGTCCCAGTCGGCGCATGGATATCTGGTCTATTTTTCATCGGTCATCTCTTTTCTGTTGGGTGATTTTCAAATGTACTGCGAAGCTCGTATCTGCTGCTTGGGTATAATAGCCGGGCGATGCTGGCGACCCGGCCAGCCGACCAGCTTTTACGCTCGATCAGCAAGCACGCCTCGTCTTGATCTAGGGCCAGCAGGGCCTTTTCGCTATTACTGGGCATAATCGCGCGAACCACATGCTCGGCGCGCATCAACGGGGCAGTCTCTATTAGATAATCAGTTGTGGAAATCTTGCTGAAATCCTGGTCTAGGCATCCGGGGATGATAGCGGAGTGGACGGCGCGGTCCTCAAGTTCAATGGGTTGGCCGCCGGCCCGGTGCAAAATGGTAAGATGAACCACCAACTCCTCAGGGTCCATTTCAAGAGCACTTATTAAAGTAGCGGACGGCTTCATTGGCTGCTGCGCCAAAACTTCGGCGCTCCAGACCTCTCCTCTAGCCTCCACCTCAGCTTTTATACTCGTAACTTTTATGGCTTCACCGCTAAGCCTGCGGTCAGCAACGAATGTACCAAGTCCAGCGCGCCTAAAAATATAGCCATCGCTCGATAGCTCCTTCAAAGCACGATTGGCAGTCATCCGTGAGACATCAAATTGCCGAACCAACTGGTTTTCGCTGGGCAGTCGGTCACCCGGCCTTAAGTTACCCTCTTCGATCATCTTCAGGACATACTGCTTGAGCATTTCATAACGCGGGATGGCTATTGTCATACGCTAATCCCTCGCTTTTCCCAAACCGGATGGCCGGCTACCACAGTTTTTTTGATTTGCCCGCCCTCGGAGACAAAAACATAAGCGTCGGCGACCTGAGCCCCATTGGCGTTTGATAAAACCGAATGCTTGGCGTCTAAGAAAACAAGGTCAGCAACCTCGCCTTTCGATACTGTTCCGCTACTGCGACCAAGGGCTAAGCCTCCATACCTAGCCGCATGCGCCCAAAGACTAGCCCCCACATGATTGCCGTCGTTTGGCGTTAGTATGACACGGCGCTTATCGATCAGCCGCTGGGTATATTCCAGCAACCGAAGCTCCTCACACGGGTCCAAGCAGACATTACTATCGGACCCGATACAGAAGTTTCCACCGGCCGCCAAAAATGCCTGAAGGGGGAAAATACCGTCGCCAAGATTCGCCTCGGTTGTCGGGCAAAGGCCGACGATCGCACCGCTATCAGCAATAGATTTAATTTCTGCATCAGTTAGATGCGTTGCATGCACCAAGCACCAGCGCGAGTCCACTGGCTGATGCTCCATCAACCACTCGATGGGCCGCATCCCGGTATGCTGGACGCAATCCTCGACCTCCTGCAGTTGTTCTGCAATATGGATGTGGATCGGCGCTTGGTCATCGATTGCATTCAGCGCTGATAGAATGGGCGCAAAGCTGCCGGGCTTGACGGCGCGAAGGCTATGAAAGGCAACACCAAGACGATTCGGCCTTTCGATACGGGCCGCTAGGGCCTTTAAAAATGATATATAGCGTGACACGTCCATCACGAAGGGGCGCTGTGTTTCACCCGGCTCAGAATCACCAAAGCCCGCAGTCTCAAAGAAAACTGGCAGCAGTGTCAATCCAATACCTGCAGTTTTGGCTGCGCGAATGATAGCTTCCGCCATCGCTAGTTGCTGACCGATATGGCTATTATGAAGATAATGAAACTCACCAACGCTAGTGTAGCCCCGCTGTACCATCTCGCGGTAGCAATCTGCGGCGATCTCTTCTAGCCTATCAGGCGTCATCGTGCCCGCTTGCTGATACATCAACGTCCGCCACGTCCAGAAATTATCCTCAGCTACGTCTTCTCCCCCGCAACGATATTCAGTAAGACCAGCCATTGCCCTTTGAAAAACATGGCTGTGGCAGTTGGCCATACCCGGCAGAATATAATCAGCCGGGCCGCCGCCAGCGGTCACGCATTCGGATATATCAATGATCCGCCCATCCTTAACTTCAAGGCAAGACGATGACTGCCAAACACCCTCTTTCAGCATCCCACCAGTGATCAATTGTTGCATTCGATTCACTCCTGTATATACAAGTATATATAAATAAAAATATTGCCGTCAAGAAAAGTTTCTTCTTTGGCATGCGCGAAAGACTGGTTAGGTTAAATCATGGCAGATTGGGATATCATTTATAAAGGCATGAACATCGCTACGATGGCTGATAACGGCACACCG
>Ga0316189_10002425_pt1 | contig 18320 bp, 15 predicted proteins | sample LowCovwburrow_MG_FD_204930 | JGI IMG/M metagenome (GOLD analysis project Ga0316189, IMG submission 204930) | Coastal sediment microbial communities from Maine, United States - Lowes Cove worm burrow | ecosystem: Environmental > Aquatic > Marine > Coastal > Sediment | place: USA: Maine...
TATGATTGTGAACTGAGGGCCGCAGGCGTGCAGAACATCACCCATATTGCCATCGCCTTTTCAGGCAAGCACATCGCCGTAAAACAAGGTGAATCGAACGGTTAGGTTCTCGCCGGAAAACCAAAGCGGGCTCTGATGGCCCCACTCGTGTCCGTTTGGTAACCTTCGCGGATTGATTCAGCACAGCATTACGCCCGGTTTCCGTTCGGGGAAACCATTGTAACTTCTTGGTTTTACACTTGTTCTTGCATTCCGCATAGCGCCTCTCAATAATTTTGTCTGAATTATCCCCTGACACTGGTCCATCTCAGCTCCATTTGGGGTCTGCATGAGGCCTTGTCGAGGTCTGGCACCTAGCCTCCAAACAGGGGGTTGCATTTGCGTTCGTAAATGAATTCGCTGTAGCGTTCAACCACGCGCTGATTATTCATAACCAGGGGCAGGGGGTGAACCATTCCATGTTCTCAATGAAAGGCTTTCTCTGGATGTTGGTTGCGATGGGAACGTCAAGACGCGAGACGGTATGACCACATCACGTTTCAATCTGTTTTGCTGGCCTATATGCGGATTCCAGCCTCGAAAAAGATCAGGTCGGATGAAAAAATTTAAGAAGCAATGGTTCGGACACGCTCTTTCATTCCATAATCTACAGCTCAATCCCTGGTACCGGCCTTTTGGGCCTGAATATCGCAACCGAGATTCGACACGTTATGATATGGAATTCCAGACCCAAGGCCGTTAGCCGGTAATGCGTTAATCGTGGAAAGCCGTCCTTAAGGCAATGTGACGAAAATGAACTTGACGGATGGTGCGGCTGATGGCACTATTTTCATGCCCCTGAAATTCGGATCTAGATGTTGCCAATTCAGGCCCTCTTCATCTGGGTTGCGTTATGTTTGCTTCTGATGCGTTATTCATTCTTTACAGGAAGGAGTCCTTGATGAAAAAAGCTTTACCGATACTCATTTTTGTTCTTTATTTTACCAGTTCAAGCTATGCAAATGTTTTTTGTGCTATCGAATGCGTCAATGATGTACAAACTGAAAGGTTTTTATTACAACTCCTGTGCCGCACATTGGATCCCGCTGAACAGGAAATCTGCCTTGCGGGGGTTGAGGCAAGAATCCAGAGACAAATTGAGCGTTGTATCGCGGGTTGCGAAGAACTGCCATTTACAGAAGTAGAGATGCCAGATGCCCTTACCCGTGATGAGGTCTTCGCTACCTCTAACCAGGCGGGTTCTTCAGATCGGCAACAGGGCGGAGGCCAGGAAAAGGGTCATTCTGAATGACGATGTATTGTCTTCTCGTCCTCGCCGGTGGGTTCCTTGACCCACTACCAGATATTTTTCATACGATCGGGGGGCGGATGACCGCCCTAACCGATGATTTTTTGTTTGTATTGGACCATCGTGAATCGATCGTCTACCAATACAACACTGCTGGAAAACTGGTCAAGACCTTTGGCGGGAAAGGGCAGGGTCCGGGCAGGTTTTCAAGGCCGTTCATGCTTACCTGGATCAATGGGGTATTGACCGTGAGGGATTTCAAAGCAGCACACAGCTACAATGGTCGCGGCGAATTCCTATCAATGATAAAAACGCCCCCAAATCTTATCCCCTTTAGGGTTGTTGGTGGTTGGGTCGCGTTGCGTGGTTTTCCTACTGATAGCGAGATAGAGCTGGTTTTTTACGATGAAAAATTTTCTCATGCCACACCTACCTTATCTTGGGATGTTCCCGCGCGACCCATCATGTCAGATACCGTTGTTGTGGACTACGACGAACTGGTTGTCAGCCCTGATGGTGAATGGGTCTACGTAAAACCAAGGGATTCAAGTACTCTGTGGCGGGTCAATGCTCGCAGTCGGGAAATTAAAGTGATTGAGTTGAACCTGTCGCCGATCGCCTTTGATCCTGAACACGCTGATCGCCTGAACAAATCATGGAAGAAGATGGGGCTCCCCCAGCGAAAAGCCCCAAAGGTGTATCCGCCGATCCTCTCGGTCAATGTGACCTTTCGCGGCAATCTGGCTATTACACGCTGGTTACATTCACCCAATGGGAGGCTTCCCCAGCCCCCAGAACAATGGAGAAAGAAAACCCTCTTGATGCTGGACCGAGATGGGGAACCCATTATTCCCGAGCCTACAGAGCTGTATTCCAGTCTAATCGTCAGCATCGATAAAGACTGGGTCTACCATGTCCATTTTGATCCAGAGTCTGAAACGGCAAGCATTATCCGTGTAACCCACGCCCGTGCAAAAGAAAGTTTGGCATTAGCCTATGATAATCAGATTTGCTTCTCCTGCCAGGAGGACCACTGAATGCACAGGCCGATGGAGCACATGAGACAAGGCTGATCACGACATTTCCTTGCTGGATGTTGGTCGCGAGGCCTGACCTGTTTTGTCAGAATGAACCCCTGGCACCTACCCTTCACCTTCCTCTAACTCATTATGGCGAGACCTGGCCAGTTGGCAGGGAACAGCGTGGGTCGAATGTAGTGCTGTCCGCCAGGGCGGCGCGAAGCGTCAGGACAGGTAGGAATGAGTAAAATGAAAACCGACCATCAAAGGAACCGATAAGGAACATGGCAAGCCCGGAATGGAACGACGTGGTCAGGCCCTGGGTCCCTTAATGTGGTGGTTTTCAATTTATTCGACCGTTGCTCCGCTTCCAGCGCTACATTCGATCCTGCCTGTCGCCAGGTCCCGCCATAATTAGAATAGCTGCCAAACCTGGTCCATCTTGACAATCCTTACTTGTGTACGAAAAACGTGCTTTTTTATATTTGCTTTTCGGGTTGCCAAGGGCTGTCGTTTTGCTGCGCTAGTATTGCAGCATAGGGGGTATATGGACACGCTGTCATACCCGCACGGACCCGCATGCTGGGTCCGATTGGTTTGGAGGAGGTGGCGGTTTCAACACCAGTGCTTCATTATGCCCCACTGAAACCCGTGCGTTTTAACCGTCACCTCAACCATTTACTTCAAGTCAGCGGCCTCACGAGCCAATTCTGTGATTCGGGTCCAGTCCTTTGCTTTAATCGCGTCAGCTGGACAAACCCAGCTGCCACCGGCACAGAGTACGTTCTCCAAAGCCAAATACTTGTGCGCATTCTTGAGGGAGACCCCGCCGGTTGGGCAGAAGCGCGCTTGGGGCAGGGGTGCCCCCAGGCTTTTGAGCATGGGAATGCCGCCAGCCGCTTCAGCCGGGAAAAACTTCATGTAAATCAGGCCTTTTTCCAGTAGGTTCATTACTTCGGAGGCCGTCGCCACGCCGGGCAACAGGTTCATCTCGGCGGCCAGAGCCGCTTGCAGCAGTTTTTCTGTGATTCCCGGCGACACACAAAAAGTGCCTCCTGCCGCTTTCACCTTCTGCAACTGGTCGCCCGTGAGCACCGTACCCGCGCCCACAATGGCGTTGGGCACTTCGGCAACCGCTGCAATGGCAGCCAGGGCGCATTCGGTTCGCAGGGTGATCTCCAAGACCGGTAACCCTCCGGCGACCAGAGCCTCGGCCAGGGGTACCGCCTCGTCGATGTGGTTAACGGTAATCACGGGAATAATGGGGGCCGCACGCATGATGTCACCCAGCTGTTGGAAAAGAACGGTCATAGCACACCTCCCCAGGCGGGTTCCTCAAGCACGGAGGCACCCTCCTCGGCATGGCCAACCACCTGTCGAAACGGCGTAAATAGCTCGCGGCCCATGCCCTGTTGGTTGCCGCTGAGATCTGCCTGCGCGGGCTTGCGTCCCGCCCATTCGTTTTTGTCCACCAGCGCCTGCAGGATGCCCTTGTCGGCATCCAGGCGTACTCGATCACCGTCGCGGAGCAGGGCCAATGGCCCACCGCGACTGCATTCCGGGGTCATGTGAATGGCGGCTGGCACCTTTCCGGAGGCACCAGACATACGCCCATCTGTGACCAGGGCCACGTGATAGCCTTTGTCTTGCAACACGCCTAAGGAAGGGGTGAGCTTGTGTAGCTCGGGCATGCCATTGGCGCGGGGACCTTGGAAACGAACCACGGCCACCAGATCACAGTTCAGCTCGTCAGCGCGGAAGGCCTCCAGGAAGGCCTCTTGACTGTTGAAGATGCGCGCGGGCGCTTCCACAATACGGTGGTTGGGTTTCACTGCCGAGGTTTTAATGACGCCGCGTCCCAGGTTTCCGTCTAAGACCGAGAGCCCGCCCTGGTTGTCAAAGGGCGCGGAGACGGGTGCCACCACGGCGGGGTCTGCGCTCTGTTCGGGACCTTCGCGCCAGACGGCCCGACCGTTTTCCAGGAAGGGTTGTTGGGTATACGCAGACAGGCCACCCTGGCCGGCCACCGTGGTTACATCGCCGTGTAGCAGGCCTGCGGACAGGAGTTCACGCACCACAATCGACAGACCACCGGCGGCGTGGAAATGGTTCACATCGGCGCTGCCATTGGGGTAGATCCGACACAGCAGCGGCACTACCTTGGACAGGCTGGCGAAATCGTCCCAGTCGATGCGAATGCCCGCAGCCCTGGCGATGGCGATCAGGTGGATGGAATGGTTGGTGGAGCCGCCGGTTACCAGCAAACCCACGATGCCGTTAACAATCGCCTTTTCATCGATGACCCGTCCAACCGGTGTATATTCAGCACCGAGCCGGGTTATCTGAGCCACACGATGGGTGGCCGCCGTGGTCAAGGCGTCGCGCAAGGGGTCGGTCGGGTTGATAAAGGCGGCGCCCGGCAGGTGCAGGCCCATCAGCTCCATCAACATCTGGTTGCTGTTGGCCGTGCCGTAGAAGGTGCAGGTTCCAGGCGAATGGTAGGAACGGGACTCGGCCCTGAGCAACTCGGCCCGGTCCACTTTGCCCTGGGCGAAGAGTTGGCGAATACGCACTTTCTCTTTGTTGGGCAAACCGGAAGGCATGGGTCCGCCGGGAACAAACACAAAGGGCAAATGGCCGAAGGAGAGGGCACCGATCAAGAGTCCTGGTACTATCTTGTCGCAAATACCCAGGCACAGGCCGCCGTCGAACATGTTGTGGGAGAGCGCCACGGCCGTTGACATGGCGATCAAGTCGCGACTGAACAGAGAAAGCTCCATGCCAGGACGACCCTGGGTAACACCATCGCACATGGCGGGAACGCCGCCGGCGAACTGGGCAACCGCGCCTACATCACGCGCTGCGGCCTTGATGATCTCTGGATACCCAACGAATGGCTGGTGGGCCGAGAGCATGTCGTTATAAGAGGAAACAATGGCTAGATTGGCGGCCTGACCGGCCCGTAAGGCTTTCTTGTCTGCCTGGCCGCAGGCCGCAAAACCGTGGGCCAGATTGCCACAGGAGAGGGTTCCACGTTGAGGGCCTTCCGTGGCCGCTTGTTCGAGATCTTGCAGATACGCTTTTCGCCGGTCTGCACTTCGAGACTGAATTCGATCGGTTACCGAATCTAAAACAGAATGTAAGCTCATGGCTCCTCCTGACGGTAATGGGTTCAGGGCGCCCAGTAAATGGAGACCGGGATCTCGTGTTGTTGCAAGATGGCGCGAACCGGCATGTCTTCAACCACACCGGCTTTGAGAACCTCGGCCAGTACCTCGCGTTTCGCTTGGCCGGTGCACAGCAGAATCAATTCGCGACATGCGAGCAGAGCTGGTGCGGTGAGAGTGATTCGCGGCTGGGCCGCACCTTGCGCCCGAATTGCGCAACAGGGAAGATCGAAATTGGGGTCAAGGGCGCGCGCCAGGTTCTCAGCGTGGGGGAACAAAGAGGCGGTGTGCCCGTCTTCACCCATGCCAAGAATGACCACGTCGAAGGGCCGCGGCACTTTTTCCAGGGCCCTGGCCGTATCGGCCATGCCCGATTCCGGGTCTTCGTGGTCGTTTTTCAGGCCAACCAGGATCGTGGCTTTGGCCTTGTTCTGCAGAAGTGTCTCGCGCAGCAAACGCTCGTTGCTGCTGCTGTCATCAACGGGAACCCAGCGTTCATCGCCGAGGGTCACCACTACCCGCGACCAGTCCAGGTCACGCTTGGAAAGCTCCTCGAAGAGGGGCACCGGTGTACTGCCGCCTGGAACCACCAGGCTCACCCGCTCACGCTTCTTGAGGGCGGCCTGCAGGTAGGTGGCAACACGATCGGCAAGGTTCTTGAATAGGGTCTTGCGGTCTCCGTGGAGATGATTAACCAGAGTGGGTCCAGCCATTATTCTTCTACCTCGTACCAGGTACGGCCGTCCCGTTCAATTAGGGCAATGGCGCCCGACGGGCCCCACGACCCAGCCGTATAAGATTGGGGACGTTTGCCCTGATGCTCCCATGCATCCAAAATTGATTCCGCCCAAATCCAGGCCGCATCCACCTCGTCGCGACGCATGAAGAGGGTTGGGTTCCCGCGCACTACGTCCATCACCAGACGTTCATAGCCATCCGGGTAGCGGGCCTTGAAGGTATCGGCAAAGCTCAGGTTCAACGGGGTGCCCTGCATGCGGAACCCACCCGGACCCGGAACCTTGGTCATCAGGTATAGGCGAATGCCTTCATCTGGTTGCAGGCGGATGACCAGGCGATTGGAGGTCACTTCGTCCTTGTTATCTTGGAAGATGAGGTGGGGCACCTTTTTGAATTGAATAACAATCTCGGAGGCGTGTTGTACCATGCGTTTGCCTGTTCGCAGGTAGAAGGGAACGCCGGCCCAGCGCCAGTTATCCACTTCTGCTTTGATGGCAACGTAGGTTTCGGTATGGCTGTCGGGCGGCACGCCCTTTTCCTCCAGATAACCCACCACGGGCTGGCCCCCGGAGGCGCCCTCGCGGTACTGGCCGAAAACAAGCCGCGATTTCAGGTCGGACGTCCCGATTTCACGGAGTGAACGCAAGACCTTAAGTTTCTCGTCGCGAACCGAATCAGCATCGAAGGTGCGTGGCGGTTCCATGGCAACCAGGCACAGCAGTTGTAATATATGGTTCTGAACCATGTCGCGCAAGGCCCCGGATGTATCGTAGTAGCCGCCACGGGTTCCAATACCAAGTGTCTCGGCGACGGTGATCTGAACATGGTCCACCCACTCGTGGTTCCACAACGGCTCGAACAGAGAGTTGGCAAAACGCAGTGCCATCAAATTCTGCACGGTTTCCTTGCCCAGGTAATGATCAATGCGGAAGATCTGGCTCTCCTCGAAGACACCACCAACGGTTTCGTTGATTTTCCTGGCGCTTTTCAGATCACGGCCAATAGGTTTCTCGATGACCACCCGGCTTTCTTTGGTGATCAGGCCATGGGAGCTGACATGACTACAAATAGGGGCAAACAGACCGGCTTGAACCGAGAGATAGAAAACACGAACACGATCCTCATTACCCTTGAGTTTCTCGCTCAAGTGCCGCCAGTCTTCGTCGCCGAGAACATCGACGGTCACGTAGTCCAAGCGCTCGGAGAAACGGTTCCAGACCGCTTCGTCGAAATCGCCGCTGGCCACGCGCTCTTTAAGGTTGTCACGAATGAGCTCAAGATAGGCCTCGCGCCTCATCTCGGCGCGGGAGACACCAATCACCCGGCTACCGGCCGGTATCTGGCCGTCTTTGTCGCGGTAATAGAGCGCGGGCAGTAATTTTCGCAAGGAGAGGTCCCCGGTTCCCCCGAATACGATGATGTCAAAGATAGAGACAGGAATGATCTTTGCCTTAAGGCGATTAGGAATAGAATAGGGCATGGACAAACCTCAGCACTACATATATGGGGAAGGGATTATACACGAAAGCATGAACAAGGGCCATCTTTCACTTGTGGTTGTGCTGCTAAGGACCCCAACGTTCATCTTATTTGCGGAATAGGAAGCCTGGACCTGCTATGATGTTATCTCAGGAGTTCCACTTTGGACAAACCATTGAAGGCCCTGACTTATATGACCCGTTTCCGCTGTATCGGTCCGGAGTGCGAGGATCATTGCTGTCAGAGCTGGCGAATTCATTTGGACAGGGACGATTATCTCCGCTTACAGAAATGTCGCAAAAAATCGCCGGTGGTCAATCAGCACTTTGCCGCTGCGGTTCAGCGCAATCAGGATTCGGACAGCAGCCAGAAGCATTATGCGTTCCTCAATTTTCGCCCGGAAGACGGACACTGTTTTTTTGAGCAGAGTGGCCTATGTGCCATCCATCGAGATTTTGGCGAAGCAGCCTTGCCCAAAACATGCGCGACTTATCCGCGCATGACCCGTGTCTATGGCGATTTTTACGAACAAGGCGGCAGCCTCTCCTGTCCGGAAGTGGCCCGAGAATGCCTTTTAAAAGCGGATGCCATGGAACTGGTCGATTGGGACTGGAGCCACTTAACCCAACTCGATATTGCTCCCGGCTCCGATGGAAATGATTTTTTTGGAATTTATGCCCAACAGGTAAGAGATGCCTTCATTGGCCTCTATCGTCTCTCCGGCTATAACAATGAAGAAAGGACCTATTTCACGCTCTACCTGGCGCGCAAGATCTCGTCTTTCTTTTCGCGCGAGGTGACGGTTGATCCGGAGCGACGCCTGAAACGAGCTTTCAGTCAGCTGCAGGACCCCGTTTTCCGAGGTCGGATCCGCTCAAACATGGACGACAGTGGCGAACCACGCGAGCTGAGTACCAACTTTCTTGCCATGATTCTGTTAATCCCAGGGAAGAAGGTCCGCTACAATGACCTGGTTGCTCGCGTTTTTGCCAGTTATGAAGGGACTGCGGAACTGGACTTGAAGGATCCGGCTGATCCCACGCGGCCCTTGTTGGTGGTGTGGCCGGCCTATCGGGAAAGGCTTGCAACTCTAAACAAGCTGTATGGTAAACGCATTGATATGTATTTTGGCAATTTCTGTCGAAACTTCTGGTATGAGGAGCATTTGAAAGATGCGCCCGACCCGCTCTCCTATGTGGCCCAATTGATTCTTTTCTTTGCGGTGGTTAAGTTCCTGTTCTTCTCTCACCCGAACCTCGTACCCCTTTTGACAGGAGAGGTGGAGGAAGAAGCGGCACAGGAATTATTGGACCGTACCATTGTGGAAGTGGTCCAGGTTTTTATGCGAAGTTATACCCACAATGCCGGCTTCAAGCAGTATATCCGCAAAGCCATGCGCATGCCGGAGATGCAAGACCTCGCGGAACTTACCTCCCTATTGAGCTTCTGAGCGCCCCGTGGGGTTTTGAAACCCATGATGGATAAATGAAGGGGTTGTTTCCTCTTTTTTCCGTTAAGATAGGAGATGTGATCACAAGGGGGAACCATGCACAGACAGTACCAAACAATGTGGCTCATTCTTCTCATGACGCCCTTAATCGCTCAGGAGAGAAAGCTGAACAGGCCTTGTTATGTTTCAATCCAGATTTCGGGCATGGGTTACGAGGCGGTGAACGAACTTAAGGCGGACCCTCGAATTCAGTGGTGGGTGGAGCTGGAAGACCAGCTTATGGTACGCACAAATCGGCTCTTTCTCCCCCTACCCGGAGGCCGCATTCTACCCGTTGCAGTGGCAGAAGATCGGCTGATCTTTGCTGCAGCTCATGAAACCAAACTCGCGGAATTGAATGGTCAAGTTCTGGCGATCGGCGGCCGTCTGGCCCTGGTGCAAATGGCCGAACGCTTGGATCCGGCTGAGCTGACCCACGCGTTTGCAGGCGCGGGCGAAGCGCACGCTCATGGTCACTGGCTGCCTTTCCAGGCGAACACGGTCCTGGCCTGTCGCAACGAAAATATGCCATCGCGAAAGCTGCCGGCCAAGCGCGACCAGATCACCGACCTTCTCGACCAAATAGACCCCTATCGCTGGTTTGCTTCCATGTACAAGCTGGCCTGTTTTAATCGCTTTTCCTTTGGCGACGAAATTATCCCTGCACGGGACTGGTTGGTGGGTCAGTTCCAGGCTCTGGGTCTGGAAACAAGTCTCCAGCCCTTCCCCAATTGGAACGGCATCGACAGGGTGACCGTCACCAATCACAATGTGATCGCTGTCCTGCCAGGCACGGAGCGACCCGATGAGTACTACATTGTGGGCGCTCATTACGATTCCAGGGCCAGCTCCCATGGCCAATCCCTTGGAACGGCACCGGGCGCGGAAGACAACGCCAGCGGTGTTGCCGCCGTGCTGGAAATGGCGCGCCTGTTTGTCAACAATCCGCCCAAGGCCACGATTTTTTTTATCGGGTATTCCGGCGAGGAGCAATACCTGATCGGCAGCAGGTACCATACGCAAGCCACCATCGACACGGGTGAGGGTCCCAACTACAGGGGCATCCTTGTCATGGATATGATCGCCTACAGCAGTGATGATGACTACAATATCCTGCTGGAAACTTCTTCCGCTCAGGCCGACCTGGCAAACACCTTTGCCGATGCGGCAGCCAATTACACCGACCTGAATATCTCCACGTCCTACAATTACTTTGGCAGCGACCACGAACCCTATCTGAACCAGAGCCTGCCGGCTTTATTGGTTATCCAAAACGAGTGGAACACGTATCCGGGTTATCACCGAACCACCGATGTGAGCGAATGGCTGGGCTGGGAGCAGGGACTGGAAGTGCTCAAGATGAACGTGGCGGCACTGGTGGAAATGATGGAAAACCCCCAGCAATAACCCGGGTGCATTCGCCAGACTCAGACCTTTTTGACGTGCTGGGCGGCTTGCATGACCAGGGCATCGTTTTTCAGCTGTTTGAGCTGTTTCTCCTGCTGGGCCAGGCGCTTGCGATAATAATCAACCTTGCTCCTCATGGCCCCCAACTGGGTCACCAACTGGTCTACTTCCTCGGCCTTTTCACGATGCCTGGCTGCCTGTACAAGTTGCTCCTCCAGATGGCGCTCAGCCAGACCACGGGCCTCTTTGAACTGAAGCTGCAGGTTCTCAAATAAAGCGCGGGGGACAGTTTCAGCCGTACCCTGCTCCGCCATGAGCTGGGTCGACATTCGACTATTTTTATTCTCCAGATCATTGATGCGACATTCAAACCCGATCGACGAAGTCAGATAGTCGCTTTCTACTTCTTGATGTTCGGTGAACAATGCTTGATACGATTCAGCCAGTTCTTGATAATCCTTATTGCGTTCCTCGACCAGTCGCGTCAGTTCCCCGATCATCTGATCCTGGCTCAGGCCGGCACTCTTCACATTGTCGATTTCACTGTACAGGTTCTTGACCTTGTTTTCCAATTGCTGGGCATAGATGCGTTTCTCATCCAGGGCGCGCAAAAGCGTCTTCTGGCCAGCCGCTTGTTCGGTGTTGCGGACCCGTGCCTCGGCAATCATCTGGTGGAGGTAGAAGAGCAGGTACATGGGCATAATGCGAAAGCGCAAAAGCTCTTGTAACTGATCGGGGCTCTGGTAGTTCAAGCCGAGGAAATTGTAGTTCACATGTTTGAGCTCAATGGGCAACAGCGCAAGAAAAGAAGCGGGGTGGTTGGCCCCATCACTCTTCAGCTTAAAAAAACGGATCTGGCTGAGATAGGATGCGGGTTTGGTGCGGAACAACTCGCGGAGGTAGTTGCGAAAGTTTTCCGGCGGTTTATCGCCAACCCATTCATCGGTGTGCTTGTCGAGCAGGAAACAACCTTCCAGGTGAAAGTCCACGGTGATTTTTTGGGTGACATGCGCCCAGTTCATGGCTGTCAAAAAAGCAATCCTCCTACACAAGATGCACCAATCAAATATAGGTTGAAAAAGGGCCAGAAACGAGGGATCAGTTAAAAAAGCAGAAGAATTAGATGGGGCTGGTAAAACCTGAAAGGCGTTGACTAAGGCTTTGAGCTTTTTAAGCGGCGTCTTGGTAGCCCCCCGGGTTCAACCCGGGGGGCTAATGATGGTTGCGGATTAAAAGCAAGAAATGCTGTTATTTGCCCACAAGGGTCTTATGACCCTCGATAAGTTTCTCAACAACAGAGGGATCCGCGAGGGTGGTCACATTGCCCATGGCCTCGTACTCGTGCTCGGCAATCTTGCGTAAGATGCGACGCATGATCTTGCCAGAACGGGTTTTTGGCAGGCCAGGGCAAACCAGGATCAGGTCAGGCCGGGCGATCTTGCCGATATCGCTGGCAGTTTGCTCGCGAATGAGACGCACAACTTCTTCGGTGGGCGTGCCCTCCGCAGAACGGTTGAGGATCACGAAGGCAAAGATGCCGACGCCTTTGATATCGTGAGGGTAGCCAACCACGGCCGATTCGGAAATCAGGGGTTCCGCGTTAATGGAAGCCTCGATTTCGGCGGTGCCCAGGCGGTGGCCGGAAACGTTGAGCACATCGTCTACGCGACCGGTTATCCAATAATAGCCGTCCTCGTCGCGACGACAACCATCACCGGTAAAATAGCGACCGGGGTACACATTAAAATAAGTATCCAGGAAGCGCTGATGATCGCCGTAGATGGTGCGGGCCATACCGGGCCAGGGTTTGCGAATACAGAGAAAACCGGAAACATCGTTGCCGGTGACCTCTTCGCCCTGTTCGTTGACCAGCAATGGTTGGACCCCGTAGAAAGGCAGCGTTGCCGAACCGGGCTTTAGGTCGTTCACGCCGGGTTGCGGCGTGATCATGATGCCGCCGGTCTCTGTCTGCCACCAGGTATCTACAATGACGCAGCGTCCCTCGCCGACCACGTTGTAATACCATTCCCAGGCTTCCGGGTTGATGGGCTCACCCACGGTTCCCAGCACGCGCAAGCTGGAGCGGTCATATTTCTTGACCCAGGAATCGCCTTCACAGGCCAGCGCGCGAATCGCGGTAGGTGCGGTGTAGAAGATATTGACCTTGTGCCGTTCCACAATATCCCAATAGCGGCCCGGGTCTGGGAAGAGCGGAACAGACTCGAACATGACGGTGGTCGCGCCGTTGGCCAGGGGACCATAGACGATGTAGGTATGTCCGGTCACCCAGCCGATATCTGCCGCACAGCAATAGATATCGCCATCCTGGTAATCGAACACATAACGGTGGGTGGTGGCGGCAAAGGTCAGATACCCACCTGTGGTATGCAGAACGCCCTTGGGTTTGCCGGTCGAGCCCGAGGTGTAGAGAATGAAGAGGGGGTCTTCTGCGTCCATCCAAACTGCGGGACATACGCTACGTTCGCGGGCCACTTCTTCGTGAAGCCAGAGATCACGACCCTCGACCATGGGCACATCTTTCTCGGTGCGTTTGGCCACGAGTACGTTTTCCACACATTCCAAACCGTCCAAAGCCGTGTCGACCATGGCCTTGAGTGGGATCGATTTGCCGCCACGGAGGCCTTCATTGGCTGTAATCACCATTTTTGCGCCACAATCAAGTACGCGATCGCGAATAGATTCGGCAGAAAAACCTGCAAACACAATGGAGTGCACGGCGCCGATTCGCGTACAGGCCAGCATGACAGCGGCGAGTTCCGGGATCATCGGCAAGTAGATGCAGATGCGGTCGCCTTTCACGATTCCCAAGCGCGTCATGAGGTTGGCGATTCGGCAGACATCTTTGTAAAGTTCATTGTAGGTGATCTTCTGGCAGTCCTTGGGGTCGTCAGACTCCCAAATAATGGCCGTCTGGTCACCGCGAGTCGCCAGGTGCCGGTCAAGGCAATTGTAGGAAACATTAATTTTACCACCGGAAAACCAACTTACGGCGGCGTCGTCAAAATTTCCTTCCAGCACGCTGGACCACGGGTGGAACCAGTCCAGCTTTGAGGCCTGTCTGGCCCAAAATCGGTCCGGTTCTTCCACCGAAACCGAGTACAGGGTGTTGTAGGTCTCGCGATCCTTGACCTGAGCTCTTTCCCTGGTACGATCCAATACGGGGTAGACTTTCGGTGCTTCGTGTGTCATTGTTTTTTCCTCCAATCAAGGCTTGGTTCAACCCATTTTGATCCAATCTGGACCATTGCGCAAGTGCCAATTTAAGAAGCTGTACGATTCAATCCGAGCATGTTGTGCTGCAGAGGCTCAAGCTGTGAATCGGTCCCAAAATTACAATTGCAGGTTGACTCAGACAGGTCCTTGGTCGATGATATGTTTTTGTGGTGCGCCGTGCGCGTGGCCTCACTTTTGGCCTTGAAGAAACACCGAATTGAGAGAGGACGTTGAGATGAAACTAGGAACGCTGAATACTGCCGGGAAACTGGACGGCGAGTTGATTGTGGTCAGTCGTGACCTGACAACCGCAGTCAAGGCAACCCATATCGCCCCCAATTTGCGCCAGGCTGTTGAAAATTGGGCGGATACAGCTTCGCAACTCGAGGCTCTGTACGCTTCGCTCAACGCGGGCGAAGCGGCTGATAGCTTCCCTTTTGACGAAAATACCGTTCACTCGCCCATGCCGCGTTCTTTTTCCTGGCTGGACGGTTCGGCCTACATTCAACATGTGAAGCTGGTTCGCAAAGCGCGTAATGCACCTCTGCCCGAGGGCTTGATGACCGATCCCCTGATGTACCAGGGCGGCAGTGATACCTACCTGACCCCCAAGGGCGACATTCCCCATATCGATCAGAGCCACGGCGTTGATTTCGAGGGCGAAGTTGCGGTGATCACCGACCAGGTGCCCATGGGCACCAAGACCGACGATGCTGGTCAACACATCTTGTTGGTCATGCTTGTCAACGATGTCTCCCTGCGCGGCCTGATTCCTTCCGAACTCAAGAAAGGTTTTGGTTTCCTGGTCGGCAAGCCGTCATCTGCCTTTTCTCCCGTGGCGGTTACTCCCGACGAATTGGGTGAGCATTGGCGCGACTGTAAGGTTCATCTGAACCTGGACGTCACCTACAACGACGAATTCTATGGCAACGCCGATGCTGGTGCCATGCACTTCTCTTTCGCCGAGCTTTTGTCGCACATCACCCAGACCCGCAGCCTGTCTGCCGGCACGATCATGGGCAGTGGCACGGTTTCCAATGAAGATACCAGCCGTGGCAGCAGTTGCCTTGCCGAGAAACGCATGCTTGAAAAGATTGAAACCGGCGAGTTCCACACGCCTTTTATGGCGCCCGGAGATACCATTCGCATTGAGATGAAAGACCCTGACGGTAATAGCATCTTCGGTTCGATTGACCAGAAGGTGGTCAAGGCAAACCTTTAAGGAACCCAATGAGGACCGGTTGCGACCGGTCCTTTCTTCGGAGTATATATGATAACGTTCCCTAAGATCAGCATCACCGGTGACCTGGGAAGCGGCAAGAGTGCTGTTTCTCGATTGCTTCAGCAGGAAACCGGGTTCGAGATCTTTTCCACGGGCAAGATCCAGCGCGAGATCGCGGCTCGCCGTTCCATGACCACCTTGGAACTCAACAAATATGCCGAGACCCATCCCGAGATCGACGAAGAGATCGACAATTTTTCGAAGTCCCTGGGCAAGCGCGACGTTTCGGTTATCGTAGATTCGCGAATGGCCTGGTTCTTCATTCCCAACAGCTTTAAAATTTATCTCCAGGTAGAGCCGGAGGAAGCCGCCCGCCGCATTCTCGGCGATAATAACCGTCAAAGCGAGGCCTACCAGGATCTCAACACGGCCAAGGCCAAGATCATGGCCCGGAAGCAGAGTGAAAATGCACGCTTCCTCCAACTTTACGGCGTGGATTGTGGCGACATGACCAACTTCGACCTGGTGGCCGACACGACAGAGAAAACGCCGGAACAAGTGCTTGGCTTGATCCTAACCGAATTCAAGCTGTGGTGCACCTGACCCACCTGGTTTTCCGCAGCATCGCAATGGGAGAGATTCTTGGATGATGTGATCGTACCCGTCGAAGAGCTGATGCGCCAACAGCAGGAAAACCTGATCATGGCTCTCTCTGCGCTCGGCGTGCTGATCATCGTTCTCCCACTGAGTATACTGTTTACGCTTTGGCGTCTGCGCACCATGGTCCATCCTCGTTTATCTCTGCAAGCGATCAAGCCCTGCGAGGTGGATGATCGCAAGACCCTGATTGAGGTGACGGTCAGCCGATCTCGCTTCTTTTTTCCGCCGTTAATAAGCGGGGAAACGTTCCGCGGAAGCGGCGACCGCTGGCGTCGGGCTTCCAACCGCACGCTTTGCACTTCAGAGGAGCAGGCCTGGATCGAAGAGGTACTGGCCAAACAGAAAGAAGGCGCGGTGACGCCGCCTGAAGTAGGGTCATGACCCGATCCCAGCCACCACTCCCCGAAGCGAAACGTATCTTCCATAGATCGCCTCTGGGAGGCCCGAGGTTCGCTCGGGCCCCATAAACAGCTCTATTTAACGATATCGTCGATGGTTGTTTGGGCGATGGGATGGTAGCCCGCACGTGCCTTGGTGTAGATGTCCTTGCCCATGGCCCGTGTTTTGGGGTTGTCCTGCAAGGCCTGATAGAGCGGCTTGAGGAACTTGCGACGACCCATTCCGCTGAGAAAGGCGCGCAAGGCATCGTAGGCGGGTTCGTAGTTGTTGCGCACACAAATCATTTCCCAGGCGAAGAGGATCTCCGAATTGCCTGTTTGTGTGAGTTTGTGGGCCTCATCCAGTGCGGCCAGGCGCTGTTGGCTCATTTTCTCCGGTAAACTGTTGAGGAAATCCAGCCATTCCGCAGTGATCCAATCCTGTTTGACCGCCTGCAACGAGCCGTTGTCAGAGAAAGAAGACGCGGCGGCACGGGTCTTGTCGAACTTGTCTGAGACTGGCGTCAAGATATTGTCCGGAATACCCTTGCCGTAGGCCCACTCATCGACCTTCAGCTTTTGCCAAAGGGACGCGTCACCACCAAACAACTCCTTTTTCATGAAGGCCAGTGAGGCAGGCGTGGTAATGGTTTTGAAGGAGAAGGTGTGAAAGTACTTCTTCAGGTAGGTATCAAATTTCTCACGCCCGAAGGTGGCTTCCAGCAGCATCAGGAAATTGGCGCCCGTCTCGTAGGGAATCGATGAAAAACCTTCGTCCGGGTGGCGTCCTTCCAGGTCGATGTGCAGCACAGTGTCGCCTGGCATCCCCTTTTTGTTGAAGTCCGCGACTTCGTCACGCAGGTCTCTTTGACCGAGCAGCTTGTCCATTTCGGCGACTTCACTACCATAGATTTTCTCCATGATGCGGCGCTCGAGATAGACGGTGTAACCTTCGTTGATCCAGAAGTCGGCCCAGGTGGCGTTAGTCACCAGGTTGCCGGACCAGGAATGGGCCAGTTCGTGGGCCATGGTGGCTACCAGGCTGCGATCACCCGCGATCAGGGTGGGGGTGGCGAAGGTCAGCATGGGGTTTTCCATGCCGCCAAAGGGGAAACTGGGCGGCAGAACAATGGCGTCCCAACGACCCCACTGGTAGGTACCGAAGAGGCCCTCGGCAGCCTGAATCATTTTCTCCATGTCGGCAAATTCCCAAGCCGCTTTCTCAAGCACGGCCGGTTCGGCATAAACGCCCGCACGCTCCGAAATGGCCTTGAAGGCTATTTCACCGGCGGCAAGGGCGATCAGATATGGGGGGATTGCTCGGTCCATGTTAAAGCGAAAGACACCCGCTTCCGGCTCGTGTTTGCCGTGGTGCGCACTCATCACCGCAGTCAGGCCGACTGGCACATGAATCACCGCATCATAGGTAACGCGTACGCCAGGACTATCCATGCAGGGGATCCAAGTCCGGGTAAAAATGGATTGGCCCTGGGTAAACAAGTAGGGGTATTTCTTGGAGGTGGTTTTCTCGGGTGAGAGCCACTGCACGGCTGCGGCATCCGGTGAGGTGGAATAAGTGATAAGCACCTTATCAGGCTTATTGGCGCCAAGGTGAATGTGAAGACGTGAACCCATATCGCTCGTATTGGTTCCGATATGGAAGTCAAGCGCCTTTCCAGCCGCAGTCACCGATTTAATATCCAGCTTGGACACATCCAGGTCCAAATAATCGACCTTTGCCTTGGGTACCTGATAGTCAAGAGTGATCTCGCAGGTTCCGCTGATGACCTTCTGGTCGAAATCAAGCGTCAGGTCAAGGGACAGGTGTGTGCTCAATACATCTTCCGTATTGGCGTAAGTGTGTATATCGTTAAACTGAAAAGTCAACATGGTCAATCCTATTAGAAACATCAAAAACCTCGTCGTGGGGGTGATAGGGGCAACTGCCGGATTCGCTTTTTTGCAGGGCTTTGCCCAGGCCCTATAATTCTTTACCGGCGCTGTACTCTTTGAGAATAGCGCCAAAGTCATCGGCTTTGAGACTGGCGCCGCCAATGAGAAAACCGTTGACCCCAGGTATTTGAGCGAGTAAACGTGCGTTGGCCGGTTTCACGCTGCCGCCGTAGAGCACAGGGGTTTCGCCAAAACCGGCATCCCCAAGCAGGCCCTTGATCAGGGTATGGGCATTGAGAACATCGTCGGGACCCGCAGCCACGCCGGTCCCGATGGCCCAAACCGGC
>Ga0316189_10002426_pt1 | contig 18319 bp, 18 predicted proteins | sample LowCovwburrow_MG_FD_204930 | JGI IMG/M metagenome (GOLD analysis project Ga0316189, IMG submission 204930) | Coastal sediment microbial communities from Maine, United States - Lowes Cove worm burrow | ecosystem: Environmental > Aquatic > Marine > Coastal > Sediment | place: USA: Maine...
GAGAAATACTGTGGTGGATATATCTGATCGGTACTGTCCACCGGGCGGGCCCATGACCGGGTCGTCCACGTGGTCCCCGTAGGACATGCCTGAGGTGTAACGGGCGTAGTAGGGTGACGCAACGCGGCAGGGCATTGCCGCTGCCTGGTAGAGCGGGTGCTGCACCAGGGCGCGCATTACCAGGCTGTTGAGCTGTTCTATCTGGCGGCTGCCGGGTTGCAGCTCTTCGTTATGCTTGACGCGCTTGGCGGTTTTACCCGCGGACAGCCGGCCATCGATGAACTGGCCCTTGTCGAGCAGTGAGCGAACCTGTGAGAGTATCTGGCTGTCCAGCACGCCGGGTATGACAAGCAGCATTGAATTAACCTGCGGTATGAGTCGGAGAAAGTGTAATGATATTGAAACTGACCATAGACGATCAAACCTATGAGATCGATGTTGATGAACGGAGTATGCAGGAAGCAGAAGAGTTCTACACGAAAATGGACAGCGATATGGACAAGGGCTGGCAGATGAGTCGCTCCTGGGTGGAACAACCGGATCTCTACCAGCGATGCCAGATTGTTGCTGACAGGGTTCTCGGCGCCTTTCACACAGAAAACCAGAAAATGGTGTTGTTGATGTCAGGCTACATTCTCAGTCGCGTGCCCCATGTGGAGGAAGTGATTGTCGATACAACAGGGGATATTACGCTTACAGAGGTTGTCGCCTAGCAGGTATCAAAAGTACCTGATCAGCCGGAAGGTAAAATAGCTGTCTTTTTTTATGGATGATAAAACCGGGTCATCACCGGATTTCAGGAACCAGCGGCCTTCCATCTCCGCAGACCAGTGCTGTTGCAAACGACGTTCCGCTTCCAGTACCAGTGTCGAAGAGCTGTCATCGGGGTCGACTGACAGGCCCATCAGTACTTCGGAACTCTGCACATCATTCAGCGCCAGACGGGCGCCCAGGAAAAAATCTTCTTCAAAGGCAGTTGGTGGGGCCTCAAAGGGATTTTTGTCACGTCCGTCATAGGAATATTCAAGCAGCAGTCCCAGGTCGGCGTCGGTGTCAAAGGTTTGGAACAGGGTGTACTCGAAACCACCAATGGCGGCAAAAAACTTGTCGCCACGCTGCGAACGCCACAGGCCCTCGAATTTCCATAGCCAGGCCTCATGAGTGAACTGTATGTCGGTGCCGACCTGATTGATCAGGTCATATACGGGGACCAGGCGGGAACCGTTGTCACTGAGTTCAAAACGAGGTTCGCGGCCCGTACCCTTGAAGTAGGCAATGCCGAAATCCCAGTTCCCTATATAGTGCGAGTAACGCGCTGCAACGTCGATATGGTGCTGTTCATCGCTGGACTGGTAGCGGGGGTTGCCGTCGGTTACCAGCGGGAAGCGCAAGCGGCCATCCTTGCCGGCGAAAGTTCTTTCCCTGAACCAGGGCAGTATAAACAGGCTGACTTCGCCCCAGTCCTGCTGGCTCGACAAATTCAGCATCGGTTGGCCCAGCTTGTCTTCGCCGTCTATGTCTTCGATCAGGTCAGTTTGATTGATAATGTCGACCAGGTGGCGAAACTCGGTTACGCCCCAGAACACCCGGTTTGCCCCGGCAAGCAATTCCCAGTCATCGTCGATGTGCCGCCAGTAGAGTTCACGAATATCGGCGTGGGTGCGGCGCTCGTCGCGGCCATCAAGTCTGGCGAAGGGCATGAAGTTGAACTGTTCCTTTTCGTTTTCACTGGCGGCGCGGAATTCCGGCTGCAGGTATGCCGATGGTTCGAGCCCGTTAAACTGATCGTCGAATTGCGCGTCTGAGGGGAAGGTGCGGAGCTCAATGCCGGCAGATCCGGCCATGTCCATGTGCAGACCCGGATCCTGAGCCTGCGCCAGTATCGGCAGCAGAGCGGACAGCCAGATACCCCGGCGCATACCTGTTTTACTCCCGGTTTTTAAGGGCCCGAAACTCGGGATGGCAGTGATCCAGTCCGGCGACGTCGGCGGCGTGGGTTTTCATCAGCAGGGCAATTTCGCTGTCGTCCGGGTAGTCTTCACCCAGTTCCATGAGGCGGCTTTGCCAGCAGGAGAAATCATTGGCCAGTGCGGCATCGGTGCCGTGACAGGCCAGTACAGTGACGATAGCGTTGCCGACTTTCCAGGGTCCATCACCTTCGACAGGTCCCGGCACATAGCGTAGCGCCTGCCGTGGTTCCATGTCAGTCCAGAATGTGGGCAGGAAAAGCAAGCCGTTGTTGTACGGCAGGCGGGCAACCATTATCTGTTTTTCGCCGGTGTCCTTGAAGCGTATAGCCAGGGGCGCGGTAACGCTGAACAGGTCAGCCATCAGGTTTGCAGCTCTTTTCGCATCAGGTAGTGCTGTATTTCATCAAACAGCAGAAAGGTTTTTTCCACCACGTTGTAACCATGGTGTTCGTAAAAGGGTACCGCATCCTGGCGCGCCTGCAGTATCACCACGTCCAGCTTCATGTCTGTAGCGGCCTGTTCGAGCGACCCCAGTAGCAGGGAGCCGTAGCCGCGGCGTTGTTCGCCGTTTTCAACCGCCATAAAGCGAATCTGCGCGGCTGCATCATCAACCTGGTGCAGTCTGCCAACGGCAACCACCTTACCGTCAGGCTGGCATACCATGCGGTGGGTGCTGGTCTCGTCAGTCTCGTCGCGGTCAGGACCTTCCGGTTGCCAGGGAGCGCGCAGAATGCGCCAGCGAAGTTCGTAGTAGTGCTGCCATTCCTGTCCGGTTCGGGGCGAGCGTGTCTCTATGGAAGCTGCGCTCAAGCAAATACCACCCACGTGGTCGCTATGTACTTTACGCCCTTTTGCAGGGTGACAGCGCGGTGTTCATGGGTCCAGAAAGGGGGAAACAGCACCAGTTTCCCCTGTTCCGGCTTGATCAGAATGTCCTGAAACAGAAATTCAGTCTCGCCTCCGGGACCGGGCACATCGTTGAGGTACCAGATGGCGACCAGTTGCCGCTGGCTGAAATCGTGGCTGCCGCCATCGATATGCCAGTGATAGTGTTCGCCGGGATTGTAGCGCTGGATACCGTAACCCATATCCTTGAAAGGCCCCTTGAAATAGGGAAAGGTCTCACGAAACTCGAGGATAGCCTGGCCGAGTGAGCGAAACAGCGCCTGATCAATATCTTTCCAGTGGGGTTTGCCACTCACGACCAGGTCAGTAGTCTTTTTTATGCTGCGGTCTTTGTCGACAGTCTGCCCGATACGGCCCTCGTACTGCTCTTCGGTGGTCTGTTCGAAACGCTCAATGGCCTGTTGGCACAGCTCCGCACTCAGTGCGCCGTGCTTTTCGAAAACAAATGTATTCGGTTTGACCTCGGCTATGGTTCGTAACGGCGGTACAGTTTTACTTTGAGGCATGCAGGGTATTCCATTTGATTACAGCTGTTTCGCTTCGATCAGGGATTCCATGTCCTGCCACGTATTCTTGACGCGGCTTTCATGTAACTGCAGCAGTTCACGCGCCACCTGCAGCCAGTGCTCGCGGCCGGTGGCAATCTGCTGCTTCAGATGCTCGGCGTCATTATACGTGATCCAATGCTGATACGCGTCCAGTAGCGCCGGATAAATCTGTTTGCGTATACCGGAGAGGTTGGCGAAGTAAAAATGGATCGACGGTGGACTGGCCTGTTCAATCAGAGACGGCAATGTAGACAGCGCGTCGGCCAGGTGGTCGCGTACCGAGCGTGCCATCAGTTCCAGGCGCGAACGCGGGAAGGCATGAATCATTTCCCGCCAGGCATCCCCCAGCAACTCCCCGGCCTGGACCTCACCGATTTCATGCAAAATAAGGCTGTCGCTTTCTGCTTCAGCCATTTGGTCGAGAGCGGTCTCAACATCGTTCTCAAAATCGTAGTACTGCAGGGCGCGTCCCATAGCATTGTCGGGCCGGTTCCAGCGCCATTCCTCCAGGCGTTCCCAAAGCATGCGTCGCAGTGATTCGTGACGAATAAAGATCTGCTGGTTCTGGGACAGCGCCGGTGGCGCGGCCAGATCGCGGGCATATTCTTCGGTGGATATGTGAATGCGGTAGCCTTTGTGTTCAACGCGTTTTTGCAGACGGGCGAGGAAGAAATGCGGTTTCGCCTTGGCGCCATAGCCGGCGCTATAGACCAGGCCGTGTTCAGTGAGGGCGGTATTGATTGCGTCGGCGTCAAACGGGTCATAGGTCTGGCCGTCGATCTCGATCGGCAGAAATGGTTTTTCTTCCAGCGTTTCCCAAAGCTGTTCGCGTTCAGTGAGCCAGTTACCGACATCCTGGTTGGGCAGCGTGGCATTGAACCCGTATGCCTGCTCCCAGCGGAAATACTCGCGCATCTTGAGCAGGTACACGCACATGGTGAAATCACTGGCAAACCGGGCATCAGAGATATGACAGTTGTGCTGGATGCTGGTCTGTAGCGACTGCAAGTGAAGTGGAAGTGCTGGTTTGTTGGTACGAGTTCCCAAGGCGAATACCCGACTAAAATACTATGGAATTCGATGCTAGCATGATGTATGCTGGCGCGCCAGCAAAGCAGTTTGGCAGGTTTACAGTGCGTATCAGAAGTCATTGGAATGACAAGAAAAAAGAGCGATCACTCGAAGAGGTAGCGGGAGCGCTGGCGTTTATTGAATGGCGTATTGCCAGCAAGGCGCTGCTGGATCTGGAAAACGAAGGTTTCCAGACCGACACCCAGTTACAACGTCTGGATGTACTCCAGGAATTGTGTGCGTTTCTCATCCATATCACTGATCGCATGGTCCATGATTCGATGAATGATGAAGAGCGACAGCGTTTTATCATTGAGCTGGCGCTCAAAACTGCTGATACCTACCACGATAACCGCGTTGATTCAGAAGGGCGTGGCCAGGATTTCCGTCAGCCGTTTATCGATGTGCTCAATACCCGAATGGCCGACTATGCCGAATTCCTTTTCGAGGATGGCGAGCCGGGTTACGGGTTCAAACGTTACCTGGGTGAGCAGGTTACCAACAGTATGGGGCCCAAAGATCGCAAGTGGATCAGCGACCAGGTCATGGAAATTGAAGTGCCGGATATGACGAAAACGCTGAAAAAAGGTCTCAAGGACCTGTTTGATTCCGGCAACACCGAGCAACCGGAAAGTACTGAGAAGTCAGATAATTCGACCCAGACTTCGTCATGACCCCGGCCCGGTAATGCCGGTGACTGCCCCACAGGGCGTTTTCTGGTAAGATTGGCGCACGGTTACAGCACTAAAATTATAATAGTTGGGGGCCAGCCGTCATGTATGAGCGTTTCTATGGCGTTGGGGAGCGTCCATTCACCTTACTACCCGATCCGGATTTCCTGTTTCTTAGCGACAAGCATCAGGCAGCACTCGACATGCTGGAAATGGCTATTTCCAGTCATTCCGGATTTTGTGTTGTTAGCGGTGAAATCGGCGCCGGAAAAACCACGCTGATCAGGGAGGTTCTCAACCGCCTGGATGATAGCGTCCGCGTTGGTCTGGTTTCCAATACGCATCCCTCCTTCGGTGAATTGATGCAATGGACCATGGCTGCGTACGGTTTGCCATGCGGCACCAGTGACAAGCTGGAATTACACAAACAGTTCGTCGACTTCGTTATACAGCAGTATGCAGAGAACAAGCATACGCTGCTGATTATCGATGAGGCACAGAATTTGTCGCTGTCTTCGCTTGAAGAATTGCGCATGCTGTCGAATGTAAATTCGGAAAAAGACCTCGTGCTGCAGGTAATACTTGTAGGCCAACAGCAGTTGCGCGAAAAGCTGGCAAATCCGGCGCTCCAGCAGCTTGCCCAACGCGTTGAGCTGGACTATCACCTTGAAGGTTTATCCGAGTCGGAAGTACGAAAGTATATTCAGCACCGGTTGCGGCGCGCCGGGGGAAACCCGGAACTGTTTACCGATGCAGCCTGCAGTGCTGTGTATCAGGAAAGTGCCGGCATTCCGCGCCGGGTAAACCGGCTTTGTGAGCTGTGCCTGGTTTACGGGTGTGCCGAAGAGCATTTGTCTATTGATGCTGAACTGGTCAGCCGGGTCTCCGAAGATCAACGCCAAGGGCGGTTGCTGAGTGGACAGGAAGTCGCCAGCCAGGAAAGCTCCCAAACATCGTCTCGCATCGACGCGGCGCCCGCCGGCAAGGAGGTGCTGGCGTCAGAATCAGCAGTGCATGATGACTCCGGTCCGGAGAAACGTCCTGCCACTGGAGTGTCTGTTGCATCGCAGGACATTGTCAATGAGATGTCCTCGGTCTTTTTAGCGAAGCAGGGCAGTGGTAATTCTTCGTCCGCCGAAGAGTCGCCTCCTGCCGATACCGTTACCGAATTGCACAAACTGGTAGTGAATGCAGAAAAGCAACAGCAGTCCTCCAAAGGAGAACGCAGTGCGCTGTGGCTGTTGGTCGGTATAGCTGCGATGGTTGGAATCACTGGTTGGATGACTCGTGATTTGTGGATGGGTGATGGACTGATATCTGCGGAGTCAGGGCCGGTCGCAAAATTTGTGCATACCTTGATACCGCGTGATCATGGCGAAGCTATCGAGTCGGTTTCTGTTGAAGCTACGGCGGATCCGGCACACAGCAAGGCAGAGCTGGAACGCAAGGCAGAACATCTGGCAGGTTCGCAGGAAGAAGACGGGCAGCTGGAGGCGGAAGAAGCCAGACAGCTGGAGCTGGAACGCAAAGCGGAGCTGCAGCGTAAGGCAGAACGTCTGGCACGTTTGCAGGAAGAAGCCCGGCAGCTGGAGGCGGAAGAAGCCAGACAACTGGAGCTGGAGCGTAAAGCGGAGCTGCAGCGTAAGTCAGAACGTCTGGCGCGTTTGCAGGAAGAAGCCCGGCAGCTGGAGGCAGAAGAAGCCAGGCAGCTGGAGCTGGAACGAAAAGCGGAGCTAGAGCGTAAAGCAGAGCTGAAGCTGGAACGCAAAGCTGAGCTAAAGCGTAAAGCCGAGCTGGAGCGTAAAGCAGAGCTGGAGCGCAAGGCAGAGCGACAGCGTAAAGCAGAGCTGCAACGTCAAGCGGATTTGGAACGCAAGGCAGAGCGACGGCGTAAAGCAGAGCTGCAGCTTAAAGTAGAGCAGGAACGCAAGGCAGAGCGACGGCATAAAGCAGAGCTGCAGCGTCAAGTAGAACTAGAGCGCAGAGCAGAGCGACAGCGTGAGGCCGAGAGACGGCGCAAAGTAGAGAGTCAGGCGCGTTTGCAGGAAGAAGCCCGGCAGCTGGAGGAGGAAGAAACCAGGCAGCTGGAGCTGGAACACCGGGCGCGTCAGGCGCGGCAAGATACCGCTGAGGCCGGTAAAGTAGTCAATCAGGTGACCGCAGTCTCACCTTAGATTGACAATACAGCCGGCCAGCAGCGATGCATAGCAGACAGTCAAGTAACAATTATTATCTATTAACTACAAAGAGTTGCGGCGTTTTTCTTGAAACATTATAACCGGTAACAAAAAACGGGCCCGAAGGCCCGTTTTTCAACAGCGAGTGGTGGCTTGTTACTTTCCAGCCCAGCTCGAGTAGTTGTCCATGTTCTTGGCCTTGCCGTCTTCATAACCGGCTTCATAGGCTTCTGAGGTGTGTTGTTCTTCACGTGGCGGGTTCATGACATAGCCGCTCTGCCAGCCTTCCAGGTAGTCAGCGTTGACAGATTCTGCTTCCATCTTGGTGGTAAAATCATAATAAGCTTGATTCATTGTTGCGATCTCCTTCAACAAGGTGTCTTAAAGGTAAATTCTAAGTGGGAGCGCAACAGGCGCACTGCTGTCCCGGTTCATGGCGCGGGAGTATACCGCTATATCAGGAAATCTCTATATATCCCCACCGGGATAATACCCTCCGCAACATAAGGGATAAAAGTAAATCCCGACTAATTTGGTAAGGAAAGACCAACTCTAATATAATGCGCTCTTTTTTTCGGGGAGAGACCGATGTCCGATGCCAGTGAGTCCACCAATGATGAAGTTGATTTCGCCAGCGGAATGTCAGCTTTCGAAGCCAAGCACTTTTCCCGTGCGGCCCAGCTTTTATCCCCGTTTGCCGATCAGGGTCAGCCTGAGGCCCAGCACCGACTCGCGATTATGTACCAGAATGGTCTCGGCGTCGCTCAGCACGATGCACTGGCGGTGCGCTGGATGCGGGCTGCAGCGGAGAATGGCTATGCCGTTGCCCAGCACGGTTTGGGTTTCATGTACCTGGAAGGTGAGTGTGTTGAAAAGGATCCGTCCCAGGCCGTAGAGTGGTTCCAGAAGGCCGCTGACCAGGGGCTGGTGGGTTCCTTGACGACACTGGCCATGATGTATGAGGAAGGTAACGGTGTACCACAGGATATCGACAAGGCGAACGAACTCTACCGCGCTGCGGGATTTGAGAGATAGACCGGTACAGGTAGGCGGTCAAAGCCATATTGACGGGTTTCGAGACTGATGGAACTCTCCGCCGAAGATGCTCTGCGCCTGAACGTTCTGCTCGCCAATCAGTTACAGGCTGTACGTATCGATGAATCCTCGATGCGGGTGCACGCACTTTCTGACGCAGGTGAAGCCAGTGTCAGTCTGAACCCTCGTGGCCGGGATGATCAGTACCTGAAAAAAGTGCGCGAGCTGCTCTCCAGCCAGATTCTGGGTTCTCCCGGTGGCTACCCGGTGTTTCTCCGTCGCTGGACGCGAATGGGACAGGCGCGCGATGACAATCTGGAACAGCTGCTGCTGCTTGGTGAACCAGAGGCCGTGGTCGCCGTAGTGCATGCCCATGGACTTACAGACGAAATCGCCCGACGCGCCTGGTGGGCCATGCCAGTCGCTGATAATGCCCGGCGTATGCTTGAACGAGACTGCGTGGTTAACGGTGAAATGGGGAGCGAGTTGGCCGAATATCTGATCGAGTATCTGCCGTTTGAAACCGAACATCGCGCCATGGTCGACACCGTCCGTCTGGTCCTTCAACCCGGTTTGATCGATAGCGATATGCGCGACAGGTTATGGCGCCAGGCCAAACGCAAGAATTCCTATTTTGTGGGGTTCATGGACGCCATTCCGGACAGCCTCCCCGAAGAAGGGCGCGCACGTGCGGATGCTGACAATTTGCAGCAACGCCTGCAAACACTGGTGGAGGCAGGCAATCCGGTAGCCAGGCAGTTGTGTCGCTGTGTCAGCGAGCGGGGACAGGTATTTTTGAAAACGGCGGAGTTGGTGATGAAAAAGCCCAACAACCAGGATGTTGTCATCGATTTTCTCGTCGCAGTGCAGCACTATTTCGCCGACGTGTGCCCCAATAATGATCCGGCGGCGGACATGGATACAATCGTTAGCGATGCAGAAGCGTTGCTGGAAGTGCCGGGTGTTTGCCCCACGACTACCGCCGTGCAGGAAGTCTTGTCAACAGTGCCCGAATGCAGGCACGATGTAAAAGCCATGCTGGCATTGTCATGGATTTGTGAGCCACTGATGAATCCGATTTTTGCGCGTACCGATGCCATTGGTTCGGTAATGCGCAAAAAAATTGAACCGGTCACTACACCTATTCAGCACCAGCTTGACCAGCTGCTCGGCAAAGCCGGTTAACAGTTTATGCATGTATTTAAATAGCAGGTTGTATAGCTTATGTCAGAAGTGATTATGTATTGCACCCGTTTTTGCCCCTATTGTTCCAGTGCAGAACGTTTGCTTGATAGCAAGGGGGTTGAGATTAACAGGATTGCTGTCGATCATGACCGTGACCTTTGGAATAAAATGGAACAGTTGACCGGGCGCAATACGGTGCCGCAGATTTTTATCGGTGACTATCATGTTGGCGGCTACGATGATCTCGCCTTGCTCGAGCGTGAGGGGCAGCTCGACAAACTGCTGGAACCTGTCCTGAAGGCCAGCCAGACCTGAGGTTTTATTGCAGTGGATTTTTTCCCCATATTTATGGACCTGGAAGGTCGGGACTGCCTGGTAGTCGGCGGTGGCAGTGTGGCAGCCAGAAAGGCGAGGTTGTTGGCGCGTGCCGGTGCACGCGTGGAAGTCGTGGCGCCGACACTTTGTGAAGCATTGCAAAAGCAGCTCGATGCAGGCGAGGTTACCCATAGCCAGCGGGAATTCGAGGATGCTGATGTAGCCGGTAATGTGCTGGTTATTGCCGGCACCGACCAGCAGACAGTGAACCAGCGGGTGTCGGAGCTTGCCAAACAACAGAACATCCCTGTCAATGTCGTCGATCAGCCCGAGTTGTGCAGTTTTATCGTGCCATCCATCATTGACCGTTCACCTGTGCAGGTGGCGGTGTCTACCGGTGGGCATTCGCCGGTACTCGCGCGCCTGTTACGCGCACGCCTTGAAAGCTATGTGCCGGCAGCCTACGGTCGTCTGGCGAAGCTGGTAGAGAGTTTCCGGGACCAGGTCAAAAACCGCTTCAGTCGCGTTGAACAGCGACGTCAATTCTGGGAGAACGCCTTGCAGGGGGAAGTTGCCGAGTTATTGTTTGCCGGGCGCGACGATATTGCCCGCGATCAACTGCAAAGTGCGCTCGACAACACCGAAGACGATCCGCATCCCGTCGGTGAGGTGTATCTTGTGGGTTCAGGACCGGGCGATCCCGACCTGTTGACGTTCCGTGCATTACGCTTGTTACAGATGGCCGATGTGGTGGTTTATGACCGCCTGGTAGCACCGCCCATTATGGATCTGGCGCGTCGTGATGCCGAGCGTATCTACGTCGGCAAAGAGCGCGATAATCACGCGCTTTCACAGGAAAATATCAACCAGTTGCTGGTTCGCCTCGCGAAAGAAGGTAAAAGGGTCGTGCGCCTGAAGGGCGGTGACCCGTTTATATTTGGCCGCGGTGGCGAAGAGATTGAAACACTGATGGAAAATGGTGTGACTTTCCAGGTGGTGCCGGGGATTACCGCGGCATCAGGTTGTGCTACCTATTCAGGTATTCCACTGACGCATCGTGACTATGCACAGTCGGTGGTATTTTCTACCGGGCATCTTCAGGATGGCACCGTTGATCTCAACTGGAAGGCACTGGCGCACACCAATCAGACCATCGTGTTCTATATGGGGCTGCATGGTGTCCGCATTGTGTCAGAGCAGCTGATTGCACATGGTCTGCCGGCCACCACACCGGTAGCACTGGTACAGCAGGGCACAACGCAAAATCAGCGTGTCATTGTGACCCAGCTGGACAAACTCGAACAGACAGTCAAGGATGAAGCCGTCAAGCCACCCACTATCATCATTGTTGGCAATGTTGTAGAACTGCATGAGAAACTGGCGTGGTTCAAGCCGCTGCCCGGCGCAGACCCAAGGCCTTTTGGCGGTACTCCGCATGCCTAGAACATTCATGCAGGGCTTGAATGGAAGCTGACTTCTGGCATCAACGCTGGCAGGACAACCTGATCGGTTTCCATCAGCACGAGGTTAATCCGTACCTGCTGGAATACTGGCCACAGCTTGAACTCGAGGAGAGCGGTGGAGTGCTGGTTCCACTGTGTGGCAAGAGCCTGGATATGCGCTGGCTTGCCGAACGGCATAACGTGCATGGTGTTGAACTGAGCCCGCAAGCTGTGGAAGATTTCTTTGCGGAACAACAGTTACAGTCCAGCCGGCGCGAAGCAGGCGGATTCAGCGTTTGCGAAGCCACCGGGATTACCCTTTACTGCGGTGACTTCTTTAACTTGTCGTCGGCAGTGCTTGGCAATATAAGTGCGGTTTATGACCGCGCTGCCCTGATCGCTTTACCACCCGTCATGCGCGCCAGGTATGTCAGTCACCTGAATAGCCTGTGTCCTGCAGGAACGCAGATGCTGCTGGTGACCATGGCTTACAACCAGGCTGAGATGGACGGGCCGCCTTTCTCGGTGGAAGACGCGGAAGTTCATGAGCTGTTCGGTGCACACTGGCGGGTGGAACGGCTAAGAGAGGATGACATCCTCGAGAATGAAGCCAAATTCCGCGAGCGCGGGCTTGGCCGACTCAGTGAGAATATCTATCGGCTTCGCAAAAACTGACGTCAATTTCTGGCGATTGTCTCGGAACATTCTAGAATTACCCATTAAGCACTTGAATCTCAATTATTTCTGGCGCCTGCCGTTACAGGGCCTGAATTCCGGAGATCGCCGGGGTTCGCCAGTAATGCTCGTATTAACAATGGGTTAAAAGGATGTTTCGGCATGAACAGGACTTTTCGCGCTAATCCCGCCGCTCGCTGGCTGATATTGCTGTCAGTCTGCCTGTCTCTCCTCGGTTTTACGCAGTCGACGCGTGCACAAGCCACTTCCGGCGGTGTAGACGCCGTGCTCGTCATGGACAGTTCCGGGAGTATGGCGAAGAACGACCCCAAAAAACTGCGCGTGCCCGCGGCCAAGCTGTTCATGTCACTGCTGGGTGAAAAAGATCGCATTGGACTGGTCAGTTTCAGCGACAACGGTTACCCGGTTTTGCATCTGAGTTCGCCGGGGCCGAAAAACAACGCACGCATTCTGGCGTCGGCCGACAAGGTTTCTTCCAAAGGTGTGTATACCAATCTTCATGCCGCGCTCACCAAGGGTGTAGCGATGCTCGACAAGGAAGGCCAGGACGGCCAGGAAAAAATGCTGGTGCTGATGTCTGATGGCCGGATGGACGTTGGCAACACGGACGAAGACTGGGCGCTCACACAGAAAATTCAAGGTGAGCTGCTGCAGTCTATAAAAGACAAAGGTATCAAGGTATACACCATTGCCTTTACCGAAGCTTCCGATGTCGACCTGTTGAAAGAAGTTGCGGTCGAAAGTGGTGCCCTGTTCAAGCTCGCACGCAGTGACAAGGATCTGCATGAAGTCTTTAGCGCGATTTTCGAGAGCGCCAAGAATCCGGATATGTTGCCTGTCGAGGGTGGCGAGTTTGTGGTCGACGAATCTATTGAGGAAGTCACCATCGTTGCCTCGAAGGAGCGCGAGGATGTACGCATTTACCTGCAGTCCCCGGATGAGAAAAAATTAGGCGCGGATGATGTCAGTGATTCGCTGAAGTGGTTCATGTCCAGTCACTTCGACATGATCACAGTGCGCAATCCCACGCCGGGTACCTGGAAGCTGTTGTTCTCCGCGGGCAGGAATCGCGCCTACATCGTGACCAATATGGCACTGATGCATAACCCCCAGGAACCCCACCTGGCAGTCGGCGAAGACATGGTGCTGGAGTCCTGGCTTGAACAGGACAGCAAACTGCTCGACAAGGAAGCGGTGCTCACCAATACGCGTTTTGTTATGAAAATAGAGGCGCCTGACGGTGCTAAAGCCAATTTTGATCTGTTCGACACAGGGCAGTATGGCGACAGCAAGGTCGCCGATGGTGTGTATTCCAATACGCTGTCTTATGAGAACCCTGGTTCCTACAAGATAGATATCATTGCCGAGAGCGCGACGTTCAAACGTCAGAAAACAGTCCACTTTGAAGTTGCGCCACCACCGGTCAGCCTGGGTGCGCCAGTCCCGGCCGAAGAGAAGCCTGTCGCTGAAGCGCCGCCGGAGCCTGAGTCCGAACCAGAACCTGTTGCACCCGAGCCCGAGGAAAAAGTAGAAACGGATGCTGCTGATGAAACAGACGTAGTGGAAGATGAGGAAGCCGCATCGGCAGAAGAGCCAAAAGCCAAAAAGAAAGGCATCAATATGGGTCTTGCCATCGGGATGTTTGTTGGCGTCAACGTGCTGCTGGGATTAATTGGCTTTGGTGTCTGGTGGTTCCTCAAAAAGCGTAAGCAAAAAGCCGCCGCCGCAGAAGATGAGGAAGACGAGGCAGAAGACGAGTAGAACCCGCTCAGGCTCATAGAACAGACAATGGAAGAACTACAGATCAGTCCTTATTTGTTTTTCGGCGCACTTGAAATGGCGATGCTGTTCCTTGTTGTTGCGCTGGCGTTCTTTATTCGCAGTAATCTTCTGGGCGGGAGAATCACGGAACTGCAAAAGGCGCTAAAGAAGGCCGGGGACGTCGAGTCGCCGGAACCGGTCCGCTACGACCAGTATTTGCGGGATGAGGTTGTGCGCAACCAGGCCTTTATAGACCAGGCTGCGGCTTCCGAAGATGATGAAGAAAAGAAAGCCGGTGAACTGCTTCTGATGCGTAAGCAGTTTCTGGAGCTGGAGGTCGAGGCAGCCGCCCTCGAGGGTAACCCCGTAGAGTTCCAGAATCGCCTTATGGCGGGCATGAGTGAGTTGATTGAGCAATTGCGTCCGGAGCCGGAGACTGTCACAGAAACAGTCACCGAAACGGTTGAAGAGTCTGTGGTCAACGGCGCTGGAGAAAGCGCTCAAGAAGATGCAGCACGCTCCCAGCTGGATACCCATGATGAAGAATTCGATCGCCTGAAACAGGTTATTAATAATCAGCATGAAGCGATGGCAGCCCTGCGTGCCGAACTCCAGGCGCGTGAGTCAGAAATTGAAGACCTTGATGTTATTCTTGCCAAGCTGGATGAATTCGAGCGGCACGACGAGCAATTACAGGGCTGTCTGGATGTGCTGGAGAAGGAAAACCAGCGCTTGAAAGAGGCCCATGGCAGTCAATCGCCGTCTGCTACCGGATCCGGTGCCAGGATAGAGCCCATGGATCCGGCGCAGTTGACTGGCCTGAAATCCATGCTTGGTGACCAACAACAGACGATCCACAATTTGCAGTCCTTGCTGCAGGAGCTGGCACCCGATGCGAGTAAAGCGAAGGAGCTTGAACAGGCAATAGCCAATATCGAAAGGGCCAACCTGGAACTCGACAGTTGTGTGGCTGTGCTGGAAGACGAGAACACCATGTTGCGTGCCGAGCTTGAAGCCATTAACGCCCAGCTCGAACAGCAGGAACTCGAAGAAAAGGCGGCGGAAGCAGCAGCGGCAGAGATCGAAGATGACCCGGGTATCGAAATTGATACCGGTGACAGCGGGACAGAGTTGTCAGCGGACGATGAAAAACACCAGCTTGAAATCAAGGTGGAAGAGCTCGAGGCACTGGTTGAATTCAAGGATGCGGCTATAGAAGAGCTTGAGAAACAATACAGTAGCCTTGAATCCAAATACATGGCCATCAGCGGCGAGAAAGCAGTCGACTGATTCCGACTGTTGCCTGTCGCCGACAGTCATCATATCTACCCTAAAATCTCTACGCAGGTATACTAGGTCTTTTGCCGACTGCGGGTCGGCTAATTGACCCGGGTAGCTGTGTTGAATGGCAGTCAAAAAACGAACCAGCCGCAAACGTACAAGCAAGAAGAAACGGCGGCGCAGCAAGCGTAAAAAATTCCCCTGGGGAAAATTGCTCATTAGTCTGCTGGTAATACTGGTTGCCTATGTCGCGTATCTTGATTTCCAGGTTTACCGCAAGTTCGAGGGTAACCGCTGGTCTTTGCCTGCGCGTGTTTACGCGCGGCCCCTGGAGCTGTATGCCGGCCAGTCTCTAAGCGCCGAACAGTTTGCCGCAGAATTGCGCGCGCTGGGGTACCGTTTCGTCAGTTCGCCGCACCGGGCGGGTGAAGTCAGTCGCAACAGCGGGCGTTTTCAGTTGATCAGCCGGCCTTTTGACTTCTGGGACGGACGCGAAAAATCGCGCCCGCTGCGTGTCAGCTTTTCCGGACCCTATCTCGATCGCCTGCAGAACGATCGTAATGGCAAGGATGTCGCGCTGGCACGGCTGAATCCGCTGGAGATCGGTAGCATCCATACGGCCAGACAGGAAGACCGTATCCTGCTGCAGCTCGATGAGGTGCCGGATAACCTGATAGCGGCATTGATTGCTGTGGAAGACCGCAGTTTCTATGATCATATGGGCATCTCACCACGTTCAGTCGCGCGAGCATTCCTGGTGAATATTCAATCCGGACGCGTGGTGCAGGGCGGTAGCACGCTAACCCAGCAGCTGGTGAAAAATTTCTTTCTCAGCAACAAGCGTAGCCTGGGGCGCAAGGCCAATGAAGCCATCATGGCGCTGCTGATTGAAAGGCGCTATGAAAAAGAAGAAATCCTCCAGGCTTATCTGAACGAGGTCTACCTGGCGCAGGACGGCCAGCGCGCCATTCACGGTTTTGGACTGGGAAGTCGTTTTCTTTTCCAGCGACCCCTGGACGAGTTGACGACCGCACAACTGGCGTTGCTGGTGGGTATGGTCAAGGGGCCATCGTACTATAATCCGCGGCGCCATACGGAACGCGCCCTGGAACGCCGTAACCTGGTGCTCAGTGTCATGCATGAACAGGGGATTATTACTCGTGCAGAGTATCAGAAGGCCCGGCAGGAACACCTGGGGCTGGTAAACGCAGCCACCGGAACCAGCAAGACTTTCCCGGCATTCCTTGATCTGGTGAGGCGTCAGCTGCGCAGGGACTATGCGGAAGATGATCTGGTCAGCGATGGGTTACGCATTTTTACCAGCCTTGATCCGCAGGTGCAGTGGGCTTTGCAAAAAAGTCTCGAGCAGCGCAGTCGTCCGTTGCTGAAAAAACATCCTGAACTTCAGGGGGCCGGGCTGGTGACGGATGCCGCTAACGGCGAGGTGCTGGCGCTTGTCGGTGGCCGACAGGCGGGCTTTGCCGGTTTCAACCGTGCGCTGGATGCGCGTCGACAGGTGGGCTCGTTGATCAAGCCGGCGGTGTATCTGGCAGCACTTGAACACCCGGGCAAATTCAGTCTGGCAAGCCTGCTCGATGATGAACGGCTCGAATATGAAGACCATGGCAAGCTCTGGGCGCCGAATAATTACGACCGCAAATCGCATGGTGAAGTGATGTTGTACCAGGCGCTGGCCCAGTCGTACAACATCGCTACGGCACGTCTGGGCCTTGGGCTTGGAGTCAGCAAAGTGGTGTCGACACTGCGGCGGCTGGGTGTCGATGCGCCACTGAATCCGTATCCATCCCTGTTCCTGGGCGCAACCGACCTGAGTCCGCTGGAAGTTACACAACTGTATATGAATTTCGCCAGTGGTGGGTTCAAGGTGCCATTGCGCAGTATTCGCTCAGTACTGGATGCCGACGGCACCCAGTTACAGCGCTATGATCTCAGCGTTGAACGGGTCATCAATCCGGCGCCGGCGTTTCTCATTCACAATGCGCTGCAGAAGGTGGTCGCCGAGGGCACAGCTCGAGGCCTCAACAGCCGGTTTTCCGGTGAACTTGGCCTGGCTGGCAAAACCGGCACTACCAATGATCTGCGCGACAGCTGGTATGCCGGTTATGACGGCGAAAAACTCGGCGTTATCTGGATGGGGCGTGACGATAACGAACCCATGGGCCTGACTGGCGCCAGTGGGGCCATGCAGGTCTGGTCAGGTTTGTATGCGGCCGCGGGCGTAACCCCGCAACTAATGCCCATGCCCGAGAACGTGGTTTTGCACTCGGTGCTGGCAACTACTGGTGGTCTGGCCGACAACGGTTGCGACGATACCGTACAATTGCCTTTTATTGAGTCCGGCGTATTGCCGCCGCAGGCACCCTGTGCCGGCGGGAGTGCGCCGGACTGGTTACCAGAGTGGTTAAGATGAAGCGTCTGCTGTTGCCCCTGTTTCTGTTCCTGAGTGCCTGTACCACCGCGCCGCGACAATCTTTGCCGCCGGTAATCGATGGGCGTACCGGCGAAGCGGTGCCGGAGCCGGAGCCGGACAGACCCTTACCTTCAGAGACTGAGCCGGCGCCGATTGCTGTGCCGCAAAAACCCGTTGGTAGTGGCGGTGCCGTCGTAGCGTTGCTGGGGCAGGCGGATCGCTACCGGAGTTCCGGTGACAGCAGTAACGAAGCGGCTACGGTTGAACGTGCCCTGCGCATCGAGCCGGGCAATGCCCGCTTGTGGAGCCGGCTGTCGGCTATTCGCCTGGAGCAGGGACGGCCACAGCAAACCGAGCAGCTGGCGTTGAAATCCAATGCTCTGGCAAAGGGTGACCAGCGCCTGCAGGCGACGAACTGGCGTCTGATAGCGCGTGCCCGCTGGGCATTGAATGATTCGGATGGAGCGCGCCGGGCCGAGCGCAAGGCCAGCGATTTGGGCGGTTGAGCCTTGATATGTGTACAATCGCTGCTAACTAGGGGCAAGACCCGGTACTGACAAGCGATAACTCAAAAAAGTGGGCGTCTACAGCAAAGACAAATTAATCGCCGAGGCGCGCCGTCTCGCCGCCGAATTCTGGCGCACCACGGGCAAGCCTCTGCCCGGGGTGAGTGGTGAAATCGCTGACTACGATGCCGCTGCACTCCTCAATCTGGAGCTCTGCGAAGATCGCACCGCGGGTTACGATGCCGTGGGCCGCGGTAGTCGCGATGGCAAACGTGTCCAGATCAAGGCGCGTGTCATTTTTGACGAAGAAAAATCCGGCCAGCG
>Ga0316189_10002427_pt1 | contig 18318 bp, 20 predicted proteins | sample LowCovwburrow_MG_FD_204930 | JGI IMG/M metagenome (GOLD analysis project Ga0316189, IMG submission 204930) | Coastal sediment microbial communities from Maine, United States - Lowes Cove worm burrow | ecosystem: Environmental > Aquatic > Marine > Coastal > Sediment | place: USA: Maine...
CTGCAACATCTTCAGCGGCTGATCGTGATCTTCGACGGGGATCCCGAGGCCATCGAGCAGTTGCTCGGCCTCGGACTCGGCGTCGTACCCGTTCTCCTCGGCGATGGTGCCCTCCAGCTCGGCGAGCTGCATCCCGATCTCGTCGGTCATCTCGGGCGAGTCGAGCAGGGTCTCCTTCTCCGTCATCGCCGCCCACAGCCGACTGTTGCCCATGATGACGACGTCGCGAACCTTGAACTCCTCGAAGCGGTAGTGGTCCTGGTGCAGGACCGACATCCGACTGTTTGGCGGGCGAGAGATGTGGCCGCGATCGGGCTCGAGATCGCCAGCGAGGATCTTCATGAACGTCGACTTGCCGGCACCATTGGCCCCCGTCAGCCCATAGCGATTGCCCGGATCGAATCCCGTCGAAACGTCGTCGAACAGAGTCCGGCCGCCATACGCCTTGGTCACTTCGGAAACCGTGAGCATGGGCGGGGGTGTAGGAAAGATGGCGTGCTTTGACCAGGGGGCACGCCGCGCCCTTTGTCACGGTCCGGGGTTGGCCTCGTCACTCGCTGCCCGCGCAAGCCGGTCTACGGGGTCTGCAGCGCCCCCCGGGGCACAAGGGCGCACGCCCGCTCTGCTACGATTGCACCGTGATCTGGAGCAGAGTGCGCACGATGGCACCCGTCGCGCTGGCCGCGGCCGCCTGGCTCGCCGCCCCTCGGATCGTGCACGCATGCTCGTGCAGACCGCCCAAGCCGCCCGTGCAGGCCTTGGGCGACGCCGATGCGGTGTTCATTGGAGTGGCGGTCTCGATGACCACCGCCCCACGCGGGAAGGTGCGCTACGGATTTCGGGTTTCGCGAACGTGGAAAGGCGCACGCACCAAGGCAGTGGATCTGCAGACCCACAGCCAGAGCTCGGCGTGTGGCCGCTCGTTTCAGTTGGGGACGACGTACCTCGTGTACGCACGGGCAGGTGACGGCGGTTGGGTCGACGGACTCTGCTCGCGCACGCGACCGCTCAGTCGGGCGCTGCTCGACATCGAGGCGTTGGATCGGTTCGTCGGCAGCGAGCCCAGTCCGCTCGACGACCCCCCGGCCTCCCCCGCCAGCGGCGACCTGCCGCTGGAGCCGCCACGGATCGTGCCCGCCCCCCAGTCGGCGCCCCCCGTTGCGCCCTCCAAGCGCGGCTGCACCGTAGCCACCCCCACGGCGCCGCCGCTCGTCCTGCCGCTGTGGGCGCTGTTGTGCCTCAGGCGGCGGCGCAACGGGCCACCAGCGCGGGCCTCTTGATGTCCTGATAATGTCCCGGCCATGGCCATTGGGACCTTTAGTGCACCGGCCCCCGTCAACGAGCCGATCCTCAAATATGCGCCAGGTTCGCCCGAACGCGCGAGCCTCAAAGCCGAGCTGAAGCGGCAGACGGGTATCCAAGTCGAGACGGCGCCCAGGATCGGCGGCAAGTCGATACGGACCGGCGACATCGGCAAGATGGTCATGCCGCACGACCATCAGCACGTGCTCGGCACGTATCACAAGGCCGGCGCCGATGAAGTCGCCGCTGCGATCGAGGCCGCCGAGGCCGCGCGCCCCGCATGGGCGGCGCTCCCTTGGGAAGAGCGAGCGGGCGTGTTCCTCCGCGCCGCCGCATTGCTCCGCGGCCGCTACCGAGCCCAGCTCAACGCCGCGACGATGCTTGGGCAGTCCAAGACGGTGCATCAGGCCGAGATCGACGCAGCCTGCGAGCTGATCGATTTTTGGACGTTCAACGTGCGGTACCTGGGCGAACTGCTCGAGGTGCAACCGCACTCCCCAACCGGGCTTTGGAACCGCTTGGAGTACAGGCCGCTGGACGGGTTTGTGTTCGCGGTCTCTCCGTTCAACTTCACGGCGATTGCAGGCAACCTGACAACCGCGCCAGCCATGGCCGGAAACACCGTGGTCTGGAAGCCCGCCTCCACGGCCGTGCTTTCGGGGCACTACCTGATGGAGTTGTTCGAGGAAGCCGGGCTCCCGCCTGGTGTCATCAACTTCGTCCCAGGTTCGGGCGCGAAGGTCGGCAATCCTGTCGTCGCCGACTCCCGGTTGGCCGGCGTGCACTTCACGGGCAGCACCGAGGTGTTCCAGGGCATCTGGCGCGACGTAGGCAACAACATCAACGAGTACGGGCAGTACCCCCGCCTCGTCGGTGAGACCGGCGGCAAGGACTTTGTCGTCCTGCATCAAAGCGCCGACGTCACCGCATCCGCGATCGGCTTGCTCCGCGGCGCCTTCGAGTACCAGGGGCAAAAGTGCTCCGCGGCCTCGCGTGCGTATGTCCCCGACACGATGTGGCCCGAGCTTCGAGACGCGCTCGTGGCCGGGATCGAGTCCATGGATGTCGGCGACACCCGAGACTTCAGCAGCTTCATGGGCGCGGTGATCGACGCCAGCAGCTACACCAAGTTGACGGCCGCGATCGACGAGGCCAAGGGCGGCGCCGCTGGGGTCAAGGAGGTCTTGGGCGGCGAGTACTCGGACGAAAAGGGTTGGTTCATCAAGCCGACGATCATCGTGGCCGACGATCCGAAGTACCGCACGATGTGCGAGGAGCTGTTTGGCCCGATCCTGACGATTCACGTGTACCCGGCCGACCAGTACGCCGAGACACTCAAGTTGTGTGACGAGACGAGCCCCTACGCGCTGACGGGTGCCGTCTTTGCGACCGACCGGCACGCTATCCGCCAGGCCGTGGACGCACTGCGCTTTGCCGCGGGCAACTTCTACGTCAACGACAAGCCGACAGGCGCGGTCGTGGGGCAGCAGCCGTTTGGCGGCTCCCGTGCGTCGGGAACCAACGACAAGGCCGGCTCGGCCCAAAACCTGCTGCGGTGGCTCAGCACCCGGACGATCAAAGAGACGTTCGATCCGGACCGCGACTACCGCTACCCATCGATGGATCCAGAGGTCTAGCGCGGACCATCGGGGCGGGGCCGTTACGGTGGTGGCGGCGGCGAGGCTGGGGACTTCGCCGCCTTGGCCTCGGTCGCGCCGACCACTTCGGCCAGGCGCTCGGGGTTGAACCCGTGCACAACCTTGATGACCCGACCGGCGGCCAGCGTCTCGTCGGCCGTCGCGTGATTAATCAGTGCGAGCGTCTCGACGTCGACGACGGAGCGGCTCTCTTCGTGCACTTGGACGATCGTCATCGGCTTGGGCACGGTGAACAGATCGAGACGCATCGGCTTGACCTCGCGCATCTGCTTGGAGCGGATCTTTGCAAAGCTGGCAAACGCGGTCGCCACCGAGTCGAGCCTGTCTTCCCAGACCTCGACATCACCGAGCGCCAACATCGAGACGACACCATCGTCGTAGTCGACAAACGCGACCAACCCGGCCAGCGGCTGTGCCTCCGTCCCCGCGGTGAACGCGGAGGACTCGACATGAAAACCCGCGACGTCGCCGCGCCATACCTCGCCCGGCTTGAGTCGGCCGTCCTCGAAGAACCCGTCTAGCGCCGCCTCGGCCGTCTCGGCGTCGGACGGGCCGAGGGCAAACATCGACCGTTCGTCTTCGCTGGCCGCGAGGATTCGGTCGTCGGAGTGCTGGCCTTCCCAGCCTGCGGGCACATCGATCTGAAAGCCCCGCCGCGGATGGACGTACGTGCTGCCGACAAAGAAGCCCGAGCGCGGGTCGGCGCCAAACACCATGCCATCGAGCGCGGCCAGGAACTTCGGGTCGGCCGCAACCGGGCTACCCGCGATGCCAGCCTCGGTAATGCGCGAGGCCATGCGGCCCTGTCGGAGCTTGGGCTCGGGATGGGTCGACAGCCAGGGCGGCACATCTTCGGCATCGTCGGCGGCCGAAACCTGCGCCAGCACGCCGAACATCTCGGTGATCGCGTTGGCGTTGTAGCCACCTTTGACCAGGTAACGCAGGCCAAGGTCGTCGGCCTCGTGTTCGTCTTCGCGGCTGTGCTTGAGCAGCGCCAACCCGGCGGTGGCGGCCGCGATGCCGCCCACATGACGCAGGTTGGGGTCGACAATGCGAAACACGCCAACGCTGCGCTGCGCCGCGCGTTGCTTGCGAAGCTGCACCACACCGTGGCGCGCCGTGACGTGTCCTGCCTCGTGCCCCAGCACCGCCGCAAGCTCGTCTTCGGAGCCCAGGTGCGCCAGGAGCCCGCGGGTGACGTAGACCCAGCCTCCCGGGAGCGCAAACGCGTTGACCATGGGCTCGTCGAGCACGACAAACGTCCACGGCAGATCCGGCCGCTCGGACTGCGCCGCGAGCCCCGTCCCCACGCGCGTCACCATCTCGCTGAGCGCCTTGCTGTCGTACACGCCAAGCGTCTTGCGGATGTCTTCGTCCGCCTTGCGGCCGAGCGCGACCTCGTCGTTCTCGGACACCAGCCCGAACTGCAAACGCCCGGTCGCAGGGTTGCGCGAGCAGCTCGCCGCCCCCGCAAACAACGCGGTGACCAACGCCAGGCTCACCATCACGCGCCCGGCCTGCTTGGCTCGGGACGGGTGGTCAGACCTCCGCGCCAGGACTCTCACTGCTCTATCCTCGCTTGCGTCGGCGTTTGCGGAAGCCGCTCAAGAAGCCGCCCGACTTGGGCGTGCCAAACGATTGTCCGCGGGCCTCGGCCATGCCCTGCAGTGCCTCGACCTCTTCGGCACTGAGGTCGTCGGGAACCACGACCTCGAGGTGCACGTGGTGGTCGCCACGGCGGCCCCGGCTGCCGCGCCCGACCGAAGGTACGCCCTGCCCCCGCAAGAGGATCGTGTCGCCTGGCTGCACACCCGGCTCAATCTCGAGCTCGCGCTCGCCGTCGAGTGTCTCGACCTTGGCGGTGCATCCCAGCGCCGCCTGGAACATCGACACCGACAGCTTGCTGTGGATGTCCATGTCGTCGCGCGCGAACCTTGCATCGGGTTCGACGCTCAGCACGACGTAGAGGTTGCCCGGTGGCCCGCCTTGCGCCCCGGGCTGACCGCGGCCTTGAATGCGTAGCGTCTGGCCGTCATCCACGCCGGCCGGAACGCTGACCTTGAGGGTGGACTCTGACTGCACGCTCCCGGTGCCACTGCATCCTTTGCAGGGATGCGTGATCATCTGGCCCTCGCCGCGGCAGACCGGACACGTGGTCTGCAGGGTGAAAAAGCCCTGGCGATGAATCACCTGGCCCTGGCCGTTGCACTGCTGGCAGGTGCTCGCCGCATGACCCGGCTCGGCCCCACTGCCCGAGCATGTCGTGCACGACTCGCGTCGCGGCACGATGACGTCGTGCTCGACGCCGTGCAGGACCTCCTGCATCGTGACCTGCAGCTCGACCTTGATGTCGGCGCCACGCTGCGGGCCGCCCGAGCGCCGGCCGCCAAAGCCCAGGTTGCCAAAGAGATCGGAGAACAGATCACCGAAGTGGCTGAAGATCTCTTCGGATCCCGAGAACCCTGAGAAGCCGGCACGGGTCGGACCGTCGTGGCCGTACTGGTCGTAAAGCTGGCGCTTCTCGGGGTCGCTGAGGACCTCGAACGCTTCGGCTGCTTCCTTGAATTTCTCTTCCGCCTCGGCGTCGCCCGGGTTGCGATCCGGGTGGAAACTCATCGCAGCTTTGCGGTACGCCCGCTTAATTTGAGCGCCCTCGGAGTCCTTGCCGACTCCGAGGATTTCATAGTAGTCGCGTTTTGCGGGCACCGCGCGGCGCAAACTAAGCACGCACCCCCGTGCTGTCAACGGGCTCGTTTCTGGACCTTGGACACTTTTTTTGGGCCATGAAAAATCGGCACCCACTGCCCACTGGTGCCGATCTAGCTATGCGCGACGTCCGCTCGCTCCCGATGGGGGGCGGCGGGGCCGCCGGGGGCGTCCCGTAAGAGTGGACGCTTTTGGCACGGATTAGATTGGGTCGCGGCGAAAGCGGACACTCGCCCCACAAGGGCGCTCCCATCGCGCGGCCGCACGAAACCACAACCGCGCCTTCGTCTGCGGACACGCGCTTTGCTCCCGCTCCGTCGCGACACGTTCGTGCCAACCGCGACACCATCCCAGCGCAGAGGTGCGCGTTCCTGGTCGAAACCACGATCCACCACGAGCGCTGTGCGTCCGCGATGACTCACGGAACGCCTGCGAAGCGGTGCGGGATTTTGGGTTACGCCTGTGGGCACGTCGCCCTGTCGCCCCAAACTCAGACGGCGATCTCGGACAGGTCGAAGTTCCACCAGAGGGCGTGGGCGATCCCGCGAAGCACCCGCTCCAACAGCCCACGGCGTGGAAGCGGCCCAGTGGCCGGTGCGCTCCTTGCCACGGCAACACCGTGCCGTCGGTAGACCATCCACGTTGAGAACAACTGGACGATGAAGACCAGAAATGCGATTCGCGTGATCCCGCGCCACCGAAGCAGTCGCACGTCTTCGACGCCCAAGCTCGTCTTCACCTCTCGAAACGCGCCTTCCACCGCCCACCGCGACATGTACGTTGAGATCGCGGCCTTCGCCTCGAAGACCGACGTCACCGGCCGCGTCGTCGCAATCACGAGGACGACCTTTCCCTCGCGCCGCAGGACGACGATGTTGAGAGCGCCAGTGTCGCGATCTGTGAAACGAATGGAGGTTGCCGCAAGTTCGCAGTTCTGAGGTTTCCCGCCGCGGACGAACCTAGCTCGGCCCAACGGCTCGAGCCCCTGGGCGAGGTCGAGCAGCCTCACGGGGTCATCATCGGCACACGCCACGAACCTCTTGCCCTTCGAGCCAGCGATCACCAGTCGCACCATATAATCCACGCCGAGTTCGTTGAACATGACGCGGAAGTTCTCGCCGTCGTACCCGCTGTCGGCGACATACAGCGTCGTCGCTGGCATCCGCTCGACGATCCTCTTCAGGAAGTCCTCAGTCGTCGCACGGACACTCCGGAACGACTCGTCCACCGTCGAGTACAGCTTCTGGTCGAGCGGGATGTGGCTCCCGCTGTTCACCACCGCCTCCGCACGAACTAGGGACCATCCGCGCCGAAGCGCTGGCTCGCCGTCCTGCGCCGACCCGTCATGCACCCACGCGAGCTTCGGCATCTTACGCGCGTACTTCTTGCTGATGTCTCCACCGTCGATCGCGACCACCTTGGAGCGAGGACGCGCTAGCGAGGTGGCCAAGTCGAGCGCTCGGTCGGACAACGCCGCGTCGTCCATGCGATTGGTTCGCAGGTTACGAGACAACCGCTTGAGCATGGTCTCCAAGTTGTCGGGGTCCATCGCCAGCGAGATTCTGGAGAGGATCGGTGAGCGGGCGACGATTAGGCCCAGCAGGATGTCGCGCAGGAACTTACGCTGCGGGCGGTATTGACCGGCGCCGACGATCCCGAGGAACTCCTCGAAGCACAGTTTCGCCTTCGTGGGCACGGGCTACACCAGTGGTACCAAGAGCGCGGCGCATCCTCGTGCGAAGCCACGAGGGACACGGTCCATCGACGTGTCGACGCCCCGCTTCGACACCCTGCGAACGGGCGACAAACGCGGCGCTTCGGCGCTGCTTCGGAACTGAACGCAAACGAGCGACCCCCGCTGAGCGTGTTCCAGCCTATCCACGGCCGCCCTCGGTGCTCCGCCAACGCTCAACGCATGCGACGAGAACCCTCTCGGCCTCGAATACGAGTCCAACTTCCAGGGCTTGTACGCGAACCATCCGGAGTTCTGTAGACGGCGCGGCGGCTCCCTCGGGCAATACGCAGGAGAACATCCGCAGGGCTGGGTCCAGGATCTCCTCGACGAGCTCCAGGCCCCCGAGAGCGTCGGCCTGCTCAAGGTAGAGCGCCTCGAACACAAGGAATCGGATGGGCTCCTCCGCGACTCGGAAAGGCCACGCTGGCCTGATAGGCCTGGCGCCCTTGGTGACTGAGGGGCTGATAGACGCTTGAATTGGACTGTAGGTCAACATTGACTGGTCGTCTCCTGATGTGGAGCGGACCGTGCTATTGTCGACGAGTACTGTGGTGTCGAACGCTAGCGTTTGGGCCCGCTATGAAGGTCCCCCGGTTGCTGCCAGGGGGCCTTCGCTTTTGGTTGTGGGTTACTCGGGGTTGGACTTTCTAGGTTTTGGTGAGATCTGGTAGAGCCCACGGGCGACCTTCCGGACCTGGCCGGCTTTATGCAGCCGGGAAAGCGTCGCGCCGACCACTGGGGCTTGGACCCAGAGCTTCTTTGCGATCGTTCCGTTCTCCCAGGCGATATGAGGCTTGGACCCAAGAAGGGTGAGGATTCGTTCAGCGATGGTGTCTCCCGTGATGGGCTCATCCTCTCCGCCGTCGATGATGCGCTGCAGTTGATCTGTCAACGCCGCGATCTTCGACAAGGCAACCAGCTTGCGGGCCTCCCACTCCGCAATTTCCTTCATCAGATCCATTGCTAGTTTGGTCTTGGTTCCGACACTCATCTCCTGGATGTGTTTAGATCACATAGTCGCTGTAAACACAACTGTCTTATAATCATCGCCTTCGACGCGAGCTCCAAGACAACGACTCATCGCCCAAGCGTTCAGTGCTCACGCTCGATTGTTCAGTCGCATCTTTGGGCCGATCGGGAGGCGCGGACGCTACTCGTCAGGCCGCAGGAGTTCCGACAGACCGCATTCGAGGGCGTTGGACAGTCGGACGAGCGTCCGCAACGTCGCGTTGTTCTGTCCTCGTAGGACGACCCACACGGAGCTTCTTGCGAGTCCTGCGTGATCAGCCAGCATCTCGATCGACATGCCTCGATCGGCGGCGAGCCTACGCAGGTTCGACGCGAGCAGCTTCCGGGCCTCGCCCTCCGTCACGCGGCCGACCGTAGTGGCCAACCAGCCGTGCAATCTCTAAAGTTTTAGAGGTACCGTCGCAGACCCGATGACAACGCGCACACTCCCCCCTGTAAATCCGGACGCGAGCCCAGGGCCCTGCCTGCCGGCGGGTCGCGACAACAAGCTACCGAGTACTCCGTGGCGGCGGCATGATTCGACGGCGGGTGGACCTGCGTCCCTCGCCACGTCGCCACCAACTCGGGCAAGAAAACCGGGGAGGATACCCGGATCGTCCGGGCGTTCCGTGCTGTTCATCCTCTTTGCCCTCGTCTCTTGCCGAGAGCAGATGCAGACCGGTGCGTGCTCGACCTGGCTGACATGCTTCGAAAGGTGCAAGGGCATCGAATCGGGCATGAGTCCAACGTCCGACCAGGTGGTCACGTGCGGAGAGGCATGTGCAGCGGAGGAGGAGCTTCCCCCGCTGAATCTAGATCGACGGACTTGCGAGACTGCGAACGGCGACTACCTCCTCTCGCCTCTTGATTTCGCCCCAACCCATCCCGCCATCGTAGGGAACGAGTGCTATGCCGCGCTGGTGCTCGAGGAAATCCAAGCGACGCCCGACAGCGATGAGTTGCTCTGGACCAACTACAGCAACGCCCTGGCGAAAGCCCTCTTCCTCCGCTCTCGGTGCGTAGCCGACGATTTCTAACCGGTCCACGCACAGGGACCGCCCCCTCGGGGCCACTGCCGCGGAGGGCAATCCGAAGTTCCGGGACCCCGGGTCGTTGACCGACTGCCGTCCCCGTCGTTCAGCCAGGCTTCCAGCTACTGCACCTGGGCCGGCAAACGGCTGCCGACCGAGGCAGAGTGGGAGTTCGCGGCGGAAGGCGTGGGCGCGGAGCTCTGGCCGTGGGGCCCGGGACCAAACGCGTCGTGTGCCGACACGGCGATTGTCGTCAACAACGGCCCAGGCTGCGGTACCGATCGCACTTTCCCGGTCGGTTCGTTTTCCCGATGGCGCCAGCGAAGCAGGGGTCGAGGACTTGGTGGGAAACGTTCAAGAGTGGACGTCCGACTTCTACGGGGCCACCGCGTATGAGGACCACGCGCGACGTGACCCGACCGGCCCCAGAGAGGGATACGCATCTGGTTCATGGGAGCGCCTACGTCCACGGCCTTGTCTCGCCGAACCTGATCCGAAAACGCTGGGCCCAGATTCCGGGGATGCCTCGGCTCTTGTCGGGTTCCGCTGCGCGGCGCCCTCCGGCGGCGACTAGGCCTCCCTCTTCGGCAAGCCTTCTCGTCGTCACCGAGGAGCTGTTCCCCCTCCGCGTCGCCGAGTTCTTCTTGCGCGAGTTCGAGCTGGAGCTGGTCTCACGACGAGCCGGATCCCAGTTCCCCCTCACGGTCGTAGTCCCACAAGAACTCGAGGAACGTCTCGGTCGCAGCGCTAACCCAGACTGAGATGGTTCCCATTCGCTTTAGCGACACGAAAGCCTCGCGCTCAAGGTCTACAAGCAAAGGCAGGTTCGTGCGGTTCATTCGCTTCGGCAAGCCCGAAATCTTCGTCGCACCATCGGCCTCGCTGTACTCCTCCCAGAGCTCGCGCAGGAGTGCTACGTGTGGCGGCTCAAGTCGTCGTGCACGATCTTCCCAGATCCGTGACCAGCCCTCGCAGTGGAACTTCGGATTGAAGGCACCGACCAAGCCGCTGAAGAGGAGCTTGCGCTTCGCATTGCTTCGGGCGTTCGCGTAGTCGTCGCTGTAGCGGTGAACAGCTTCGACGATGTCGTGAAATAGCGGGCGTTCGTGGTCCGGCACCTGGTCCCAATCGAACACCTGGTTGATCAACGAGATTAGGACTCCAAGCGGCCCGAACGACGCCTCCAGGTTTTCGATCCGTTCTTGGAGTTCTTGCTGCCCCTGTGAGTTGCTCACCACGCAGTCGTGCATCAGTTCATCGAACGTGGCCTTCGTTGCGCGGTCGTGACTCTGGCCAATCTCCTCGAGAGCCACCGCGAGCTTCGCGAGCTTCGTCACGAGCGACAATGCAGTTGCAGGATCAATCACGCGTACAGGCTAGCTTGTGTTGGTTCTAGTTCGTACCGGTGCGCCGCTTTGTCCCGCTGGCCGAGTTGGTTTGACACCATCCGACACGGCGCGTGTGGATTGCCCTTCAAGGGACCCGAAAAGCGCGGTACTTCATGCGGATGCGCCTGTCCCGAAGCGTCTTCTCGATATTGGCTGTGCTTGGCTGCGGTTGCGCATCCGAAGACGGCGATGTTGCGGACTCCGGCGTCCTGACAGCGACGACCGGCGTTTTGCCCGGAAGTACCGGAGCGGACGATAACGGTGGAGATGGCTCTACGTCCCCGTCCAATGCCGACGAAGGGTCGACCGGGGACGGCGATGGCTCTACGGCCGCAGCCGACGATGCCGGTGGAAATACGGTTGAAGCACTCGATGCTTGCATCGCAATCATGGACGTTTGGTGGGACGTCCTCATCTGCGGACCAGAGAAGAAGGGGGCCGCCTACTGTTTTGACACGGAGGGCGGCATCGCATTCACGGCCGGACAGCGACTCGACCTGTGCACGCTACTCACCGACACGTACGCCATCCCGGCGGTAGTGGAACAGGCCGTGGTTGACCAGTGCTTGGCAGACCTTCTAACGGCAGAGTGCTGGGCGTGGGCCGACGGCCTAACGTGCGAGAACCCGATGTGCTCCCAGGCTTGCGACTCAATTCGCGTCATCGAGTTCTGCCATGAAGCAAGTAGCGAAACATGTCTTCCTGCCGCGTTTCAAAACTGCTGAACACGGCTTGAAAACGTCTGGCTGATCGTCATCTCGCCGTCGTCGTAGTCCGCGAACACGTATTCGTCATTCTCGACAACGTAGTAATGCGTCCCATCCGCCGTCGTGTCGCACGAGGGGCAGCTCGCCACTGTGATGGGTTCCGGAAACTCAGCGATACTTACAGTCACGGTGGACGTCGATGAGAGCCCGCCCGAGGCCGACCACGACCTTGGGGCGGACGAGGACTGCGACGTGCCCGGCGGTCTCGAGCTCGACATGTCTCGAGCGTTCTCTACGGATCCAGACAGCGACATCGACGTCGAGTTTTGGTGGGTCGACGACGACCCCTGCAACATGGGCTGCGTCGTCCCGCTCGGCACGCACACCGTATCGCTGGAGGCCTCTGACGAACGGGGGGCGATCGATCGGACCCCCGACCTCGATGTCACCGTGAACGCCACGCCGAGTTGCCCCACGTAGTCGCCCCGACCGGCTCCGCCGCGGACCTGCTCAGCCAGCCCGAGGGCGATCCCGAAGCGGGCGATGCCGAGCGCCTTCGCCGAGTCTCGCCGCGCTCAACCTGCCGTCGCGCACGGGATCACTCGGATCCCAGCGATCGCTGACACCGCGTTCGCGTTGACGGTATCTGGACGTAGCAGGACAGCACCGCGAAGGCGTGGCTCGCGACGGCGGTGGGTCAACGACCCGGAGTTGCGGAACTTCGGCCCGACCGCGGCCGACTGGAGGAAGATCAACCACCATTCCACCAGCGGTTCGCCGGCAGCGGTTCGCCGGGTTTCGGCGCACGGTTCCACCCCGCTGGCCCCTCCGCTTCCGCATCGGCGGGTGCCGGCTGAACACCTGGAGTACGACGATGCCGGGTGACCTAGCTCGCACCAACTTGGGCTAGCTGGAAGGTTCCTGTGGAATGTACTCTGGTGGTGCGCGGTTTCCCCTGCTCGTAGGTCATCTCGATGTCGGACCCCTGGTTTCGCAACATCCCGCTGGAGTTTCTTTTTCGTAGCGAGGAATTTCTCGATGACGCTCGCCTTCTAGAGGCAGTAGCGGACGAGCAGTTTGATTCGCTCATCGCGCAGCTTGAGGCCGCTGAGGGCTTTTTGGACGGCCCAGCCCTCGACCGCATTATCCGTCTCACCATCGACGGACCAGCACACGACGCCGTGGTGAACTTCATGTTGAACCTGGCACGACGGGATCTCGGTGACCCCGATGCCGTGATCGACGCCATGGAGTCTGGGGTGCGGGACGCGATCGAGGCCGACGAGGCCGACGAGGCCGACGAGATTGATGTGGAGAAGTTCCGCCGCAGGGTCGACACGCTGCGTGGCCCCTTCAAGGCCCTGGAGCAGCAAAATCGAGCTGAAGGCCTGAGCAAATCTCTTGGGCACCGGGTTGTCTCGCACCGGTTTGTCACGGACCTACGCCCCGTGTTCAACGAGGCACGCGATGAGGTTCAGGGCATATTCCCAGTAACAACCTTGCGTCTCGTCTCGGCGGGGGCAACCGGGCGCCATGAGTGCGAGGTCGTGCTCACAGAACAGGACCTCAACCAACTACGATCCTCGGCCGACAAGGCATCGCAGAAAGTCGGCGTCCTCAAGCGACTCTTGGACGACTACGGAACACCCGTCCCGAGCATTGGGATGGTTCAGGAAGGAGCAGAAGAAGAGGATGGGAGCGGGAACTAGCGACACTAGACTCAGGTATCTCGTGGCCCAGCACGCGAGCCGGCGGAGCCCCGGATCTGAGGGGGAATCGTCGAGCGAAAAATATGCCCCACGCTGGACCCAGCGGCCGTCGCGGGAGGGGTCCGTGGACCCGGCGGACCGGATCGATGTACAGACGGCGGTCCGTCGGCTTGAGTTGCGGGTCAACCACGCAGAGAACTCACTTGGTTTGCTTGAGGCGAAAATCCGGCTCCTCTCGCGAAGGTTGGATCCGTTGCCAATGCTGTCGACACCCATCTGGCTGGCGGAGGGGCTCACGGCGCTCCTCGCCGAAGAGAGAGACTCTGTGTTGCCTGCGGCGGAGGCTGCGGTTGAGCGGATCGTACGTGTCGCGGCCGCTATGAACCCTGGGCTTGAGGCCGATCTACGGAGCGGCCCACGCGGCTCTGTGGAGGTGGTTTGGGGGACCCAGGCGAGAATCCGCTGGCTCGTCCAACCAGGCAGAATCCGATGGCCGGGTGTTGAGGTCCGAGCATATCGCGTGGTCGATCCGATGTCTGGCGACCTCTGTGCGGAATCATTCTGGACGGTTCACACACTTGTGGCCGACTTCGAGCGAACGCTCGCGCGATTCCGTCAGCCCGCCCTTCCGGGAGCAGGTGAATGAAGGAGGAGGGCTCCGTAGGGATATTGGACCGTGAGCAGTGTCTTGCGAGGGCTTGCCCCCCGCACAACGAGAACAGCGAGGGGCGAACGAGCGGCCACTACTTTCGCGGGCTTCGAAAGAAGGACTCTCGCAGACGCGTTGAGAAAAAAGACACGACCCCTCCAGCATACGGCTACATCTTCAAGACGGATCTATGGCGCTGGGATGACGATGGGCTCTCGGTCAGCATCTGCTCCTGCACATGTGCAGAATGCACCGCGTTGCTGCTTCCCTCCCCCGAGTCGTACCCGGACGTCGTCGAGATCAACCTGCACGAGCTTTGCAGCGCGGTGAACGTGTCTCTCCGTGCATACTACAGTCCTGTAGCCGAACCCATCGACGAGCAGAATCCGTGCCACTTCATCTTCTTTCCGGACCGCGCGTCAGTTGAGGACGTGCGCACGAAAATCAACGACTACTTCGACCGATACAGAGAGCCCAGGGTCAAGCCTCCGCAGGACCCACCCACGCGCGCGTTGCTCATGAAAGCCAAGCAGATGACAGATCCTGTGTTCAGAATGCACAAGAGCGTAAGAGGCACGTCGGACGCAAAGGACGAACCGCCCACTTAGACGTGTGTTCCTGGGATTCGTTGATAGATCGTCTACTCTGGACCAAAGTTCATCTTTTTCCTGCCGGCCGCGGTCGGGCCGAAGTTCCGGAACCCCGGGTCGTTGACCGACCGCCTCCGCGAGCCACGCACTTTGGCGGTACTGTCTCGCGACGTCCAGATGCCACAACGAAGCTTCCGGGCCTTACCTTCGCAGACCAGTGCCCGCAGCGCCTCCAGTACTTGGACGTCTGGCCGCTTGATCTCCTCGACCAGGTCGCTCGTCTTCCAGACGCGGTCGGACTCCCCTTCGAGCGCCGCGAGCACTTACAGAGGTGAGCCCGCCCGCGACGCGCTATCGGGCATCGTCGCGCTCCATGCCGCGTACACAGCGACGATCCGAAGTTCGTTTGCCCCTTACAACGCCGGCAGCGCAACAACCTCAGCACAAGCCGGCGCAACGGGCTCAGGCGATACGCAGACGCCGTCGACACACTCCGCGCCACGGCAGATGCCCTCGTCATCGCACGTGACGGCGCAAACGGACCGGCCGTCGGCGGCGTCGCAGGCTTCACCCAAACCGAGGCGGATAACGCAGGTTCCCTCTCCCGACGCGCCGCCCTGACAGTACGAAATGACAGAGCACGCTGTTTTCTGGAAGCAGGGGTCCCCGTCCGCAACCTCTACCACGCACACGTTGTCGCCTTGCTTGCAATACAGCCCCGACGTGCACATCTCGACTACCGCATCTGGGTCACAGTTTTCGCCCAGAAGTCCGTCGTTTGCCGCGGACCTCTCAGGGCCGCAGAGAGAGAAGTCCTCCCCCGCATCGCCCCAGCAACGAAGCCCTGGAGCGCAGTTTGTTGCCCGATACCCGAAACCGAAGTAGCCCAGACATCGCCCTCCCGACTGGACCTCCCCGTCGAACAGATCGCAACCAGACGTGAGGGGCGGCTCCCCACACGAGTTCTGTTCCATGGCCCGAATGACCTCGTCAAAACACGACGTGTTGAAGTTCGCGCCCTCCAACTCCAGAAACATCGCCGCGATGGGATCAGCGAACGCTGCGTCGCACTCCGTGTTGGAGATACAGTCGCACGCGACCGCGAGTTCGCATCGAGCTCGCCGAAGCTGTTCGAGCGCGTCGTCCGGGGGTGGGCCGCCCACGTCAGCGTCGGTTGGCTCGAACGCAGCATCGAGCGACCCGCAGGATGCGCCTCCGCAGCCCGCGGCCAGGAGAATCACCCACGACATGTAGCGTTCGATTCGCGAAGTCATCGGATCAGGTAGTCGAGTGTAACAACACTAGCGCCGCGCTGAACCCGAACAGAGATCGCGGTCGAGGCGTAAACGCTCTCCAGCGCGTCGAGAACTTCGTCGGTGGTGCGCACGTAGTGGCCCCCGACTGTAAGCGGGCGATCGTTGTCCTGGAAGCCAAGCTCGCTCGCGAGCGAGCCTGAGACGACAGAGCGAAACTCGAAGCCGCCGGTCACCGACACAAAATACGTCGCGTCGTTCGCCAGGAGGATGGGGTACGCCTTGATGTCGTCGACGAAGTCGGCATCGACCGTGTACAGATCGGAGGCCGAGCTGTAGGACACGGACGCGGCAGGATCGTAGGTGGGGAGCGCCCCTGATGTCGTGTCACCAGCTCCGGCCGCGCTATCGGTACCCGCCTGCGTTCCGTCGCATTGAAAAGCGTTCGTTCTCTCGGCGTGGTCGCAACCAGCGGTGTTCGTGCAGACGTCGTCGCACTCCGACTGCCAAAACAGATCCTGACCTGCGGGACTTCCAGTCGTAATCACGCAGACCACCTCTTTCCCGATCTCCACGTCAGCCGACGACAACAGCTTGCAGGCCTTGTTCTGTGCGCCGCCGACACACGCCGGGCACGGGATGTTTGGGTCGTCGTCCGAGCACGCGAGGGGGACCACGAACGCGGCGCTCAACCCTAAGAACATCCCAACTCCAGTTTTCGTGAATACGCTTTGGGGGCTCACCGCAGCGATTGTCAGGTTTGCTGACAATCCTGGTCAATCACCGTTCTGGGCCACTAATTCGTGGTGTGTCCCGACGGACATCGGAGGAAGATTGGTCGGGGTCCGAGCTCAGTTCTCTGCCATGAAGCAAGTAGCGAAATATGTATCCCTGCCGCGTTCCAAAACTGCTTAACACGACCCTCGGATCGGAGCTTGCAGCAGCGGGCCTGCGGCCGCCGTGGTCTTCCCGCCCCCTGCGGAGGTCAACTCCGCAAGAGCAGCGGGTATCGAGCTGGTACAGTTCAAGTTCAGGATGCCGTCCGCGAAAAGAAAGACCCTCGTTGTGCGGGACCCGGTCCTTGGCGATCTGGTTTTTTGCGGAGAACTCGGTCAAACGATCAAGGCACTAGTTGATGCTCCGGCTTTTCAACGTCTCCGACACATCCGGCAGAACTCCGTTGCCAGCTTGGTGTTCCCTGGTGCAGAGCACACGCGTTTCGCCCACTCGTTGGGGGTCGCTGCGATAGCGCAGAAGATGCTCGCGGCGATTTCTGCCAACGCTGGTGAGGAGCTTGACCAGAGTGTGCATGACGACACCGTGCTCGCGGCTCTTCTTCACGATGTCGGCCATGGCCCGTTTTCGCACTCGTTCGAGGATATCCTTCGGGGTATCGATGTCCCGTTCGATCACGAGCGTCTTGGTGTGCGGCTGTTGACAGAATCGGAAGGCGGCTTTTTTTCGACCCTAGAGCGCGGTTCACCAGGCCGCGCAGGTCGAATCGTCAAGTTCATCGACAAGGAAAAACGCGAGCAGTCGAACTGGACGTACGCGCTTGTCTCAAGCCAGCTCGACGCGGATCGCTTGGACTACGTGCGTCGAGATGCGGCTGCTGCCGGGGTGACTAACCATCAGCCTGACATCGCGCGATTGATCGACAACTTGAGTCTTGCGGACGGCCGTATCGTCGTGGATGAGCGCGCGGTTGACGTTGTCGAGAGCTTCTTGCTTGCGCTTGACCACATGTACGAGCGCGTCTATTTTCACAAGGCCGTCCGGGGCGCCGCTGTACTGGTGAGCGCCGTCATTCGATGCGCCGCAAAGGCGAACGACGACGTGCTGGAGGACGTCCCCCTGAGGGACTTGCTCCAAGAAGGAGATCGGGTCGCACTCTCGAAATACGCGCGAGTTTCGGATGCAACGCTGTGGCACTACTTCGATCGCTGGCAAGATGCGGGGGACCGCACTCTTTCGTACCTCGCGTCGCGGCTACGCCGCCGTGAACTCCCGAAGGCCTTTGATCTTCGCGGGAGCGCCAGTCAGTCCACCAAGCTCCACCAGAAGGCAGTGGAGTTGGCGCGCGATGCGATACCGGGGGTAGACCCAGATATCGTCGTTTGTTTTGACGATCTGAGCCGCGTGAATCTAAAGCGGCGATTTGTGCTCAGTGAGGGAGAGGCGGACTCCATCCTCATCCGGCCCGTTCACGGGCAGGTTCACGCGATCGAAGAGCGGCAACGCACCATCGCGAAGGAGATCGCGAACAAGATGTACGTTGACCGCCTTTTCGTGCCGCAGGAGATCAGAAGCGACTTGCAGCGGTTCGCCGACCACGAGAAGATCGCACTGTGAGCAGTCAACTCGAAGACAGGCGACGCATGCTGGCCGTCGTGATCAAGCTTGTCGGCGAAAGCAAGCCGCTGCGGGGCAGGGTTAGGTTCCAGAAGCTTCTGTACTTGTTGAAGTGCCGGGGCTTCGTTCCACTGGGGCGTGTCCGGTTCAAGTACGAGAATTACGGGCCTCATTCGGAGGAAGTTGGATGGGTCCTACGGTCGGCTGTTAGCGCCGGGTTCCATGAGGAG
>Ga0316189_10002428_pt1 | contig 18304 bp, 14 predicted proteins | sample LowCovwburrow_MG_FD_204930 | JGI IMG/M metagenome (GOLD analysis project Ga0316189, IMG submission 204930) | Coastal sediment microbial communities from Maine, United States - Lowes Cove worm burrow | ecosystem: Environmental > Aquatic > Marine > Coastal > Sediment | place: USA: Maine...
TGCCTTTTTCAGTATAATCCCAATCAATCAAACCATGAATATCACTGGTTCCCATAATCGTTAAGTTGTGCTCCAGCGCAAGGGCCAATGATTCCTCAGCATAATCGACCGAATTTATAACCTCAATACCATGGAGCTCGCCATTTTTAATGCGTTCCTTTTGAAAATCACTCAATATCGGGTTTCCCGTTGGGCTTTGTGCATGCCAAGCGGGGTGGTTCCAGAATACAAACGCACCTTGTTTTTTAGCTTCTTCAAAAGGGACTTCCGGGGCGGTGGCCATTAATTTGTTTGCATCATTTATAAATACGGCGTTGCTATGCCCTACAGGTTCTGATCGGGTTATTTCGGAGCCTGGAACAATGAGGAGGTCATGTTCTGCCGCTTCTGCCAATGCCAAGTTATATGATCTATTTCGGTCTGGGTGGGGAATATCTGCCTTATGTGGCTGGTATTCCAAATGTTCAGTAAGTGAAATAGCATCCAGATTTTCACGCAAAGCTTCCTGTACGCGTATGGTTGGCCAAACATTGCCATCGGAAAAAACAGTATGTATGTGTAAATCTGCCTTTAATGTTACATGACCTTCAATATTGGGGTAGGTAAATGCCTGTGCACCCAAATGATTATGATTTTGGGCAACCATTAATGAGACACTGCAAAAAGTAAGGATGGTAAAAAATGGATTTTTCATTTTGGAAAGATTGTTTGGGTTAAAGATTTTTTACGAAGTCAAATTAATGAAAAAAGATGTGTTATGGCTAAGAATAGGTAATTTTATGTTTGACATGAATCCCGCGGAAGAATACATACTGAACCAAGCCGAACCTTTTCGGAGTATACTGCTGCACCTGCAATCGGTAATAGAACTCACCATTCCAAAGGTTGAATTAAAATACAAATACAGGATTCCGTTTTATTATATTAATGGCAAGCCCTTTTGTTACCTGAACCAATCCAAGGATTATGTTGATGTAGGATTTTGGCATGCGAAACATATAACAATACATCTGGATAAAATGACCACTGCTGGGCGGAAAATGATGAAATCGCTTAGATATACCTCTTTGGCTGAAATTGATAATGACGTATTAATTGATGTGCTAAATGAGGCCTATGCTGTCAAGGAAAGGAAATTTTGGGAATAGCATTCCTTTAGTATGTGTTGAAAAATTTCAGGCTATTTCACTTAAAGATCATTGACAACATCATTATTTGGCCATGCTTGCCTATTCCGGATTTTATCATTCATATAATTGCGTATGGCTTGAATAACTTGTTGAAAATCACTATCACCCCTATTCGTCAATACCACATACGAGATAGGATAATCTACTTGCAAAACGGTCAAGCTTCCTGGTAAGGCACCATTATGGTTCCAGCTGCCACCTTGTAAATAACTTAAACTTTCATCCACGCCCAAAAAATCGGGAACAGAAGCTTCCAAGTCTGAATGCATGGCATATAAGGCTAAATCTTTGGTAGAAGCAATCCATCCCCCATGGGAATCCATTCGTGAGACATTCATCGCATAGGGATCGCTCCAAGTGGAATAATAGGTGACTTCGTTTGCAAAGGCATCAGTCTTGGTATTACCACCAATGTTCATACCAGTAATATTCATTGGTGCTAAAACCATCTCTTTTACATAGTCTTCATAGGTCATACCTGAAACTTTTTCTATGATCCTTCCCAATAGGCTATATCCAAAATTTGAATATTCGTATTGCGTTCCCGGACTAAAAGTTAAAGACCTTTCATCAAGTACTTTGTTGATTAATTGGGTATGGGTAAGCGCAATATCATCGAACATAATATCATTGGGGACATTGGAGAATCCGGCCTTATGTTCTATGAGATGAGAAATGGTGATCATCTTTTCCTGATCTTCATAGGGCAGATTACCAAATTCGGTACCTAAAAGCGATTCTTCTCCAAAAATGAGGTCATCTAAATGCAATTTACCTTCTGCAACAAGCTTGGAAATAGCGGTCAAGGTAATAGGTTTTGAGATTGAAGCTATTCTAAAGACCGAGTTTTCGTGTATTGCACTATTATTTTCAATATCAGCCACACCAAAAGATTCGAGATAAATAATTTTATTGAAGCGAGTAATGGCCACTTGGGCTCCCGGAATGTCGTAAATATTCATCAGCGATTCGAAACCTGAGGTTATATCATCCAAATTCGTATCGGCATTATCTTGATTACCACCGGAATTAGCTGGACCTTCATTTTGGTTGATACTCTCCCCGGGATTGGAAGCATTTGGCAAAGCCACCTGATTTTGGTCACGTATAGTTGTGTCATCCTCCGTTTTGCTACAAGAGAAAGAAAATGCCAGTAACACCAATAAACATGCAATTTTTTTCATTAAGAGGACTTGAATTTCATCAATCAACTTTAGTTAAGATACAAATTATTACCCATTAGGTACGTGGTTAGTGGTAGTGATAAGGGAGAAATTACTATTTATAGAAAAAAAAGTACTGAAAAACGGCAGTAGTACGTCCAAATGAAACGCAAATCCAAGAAGTAGAACTTTACCCCTACAATTGCCTTTTGACTCCAATTTACTCATTGATCCACCCTTTTTCTTTATATAATTCTAAATAACCATTGCTGAGTTCATCGGAGTCTTTATATTTTTTACGAACATCTTCCATTTTTTCCTTCATTTTCGATACAACTTCGGTATAATCAGGATCATCAAAAACGTTGTTCAACTCCTGCGGGTCTTTCTTTAGGTCATAGAGTTCCCAAACATCAACATCGTAGTAAAAGTGGATAAGCTTATACTCCTTTGTTGCAATACCATAATGTCTTTTTACGGCATGTTCTGCGGGATACTCGTAATAATGGTAGTACACAGCATCGCGATCCCATTGTTCCTTTTTGTCCTTTAACAAAGGGACCAAACTTTCACCCTGCATTTCTTCAGGGGGTACGATACCTGCAACTTCTAGGAAGGTTTGGGCAAAATCAAGGTTTTGAACCATTTCATCTTCCGTGGTATTTGGTGTGATGACATGTGGCCATTTGATTAAAAGGGGTGTTTTAAAGGATTCGTTGTACATAAAACGTTTGTCGAACCACCCATGTTCCCCAAGGTAGAATCCTTGGTCGGAGGTATAAACTATCAGCGTATTGTCCGATAGGTTTTTGGCATCCAAATAGTCTAATAATCGACCTACATTTTCATCAACACCGGCAATGGTCCCCAAATAGTCCTGCATATACCGCTGGTATTTCCAAACGGTTAAGGTTGAATCGCTCATACTGGGATACTTGGTTTCAAAATCTCTGCTTATTGGATTGTATACGGCATCCCATTTTGCTTTTTGTTCCGGATTCAATTTATTGACCCCACCGGCTCCCAATCGTTCTTTGATACCTATGTTTTCAAGTACATCCAATGGAATTTTAAGATCATACCGCAAAAGCATATGGTCTAGGATTCCCATTTCGGCAGGACCGGCAGTGGTTTCCCTGGTTTGATGCCCATCAAACAAAGATGCTGGCAATGGAAAGTTTTTTTTGGTGAAACTTGTATAATGTCGTTCTGCGGGCATCCAGGATCGATGCGGTGCCTTATGTAGGTACATAAGTAGGAAGGGTTTAAGGGTGTCCCTCCTATTTTCCATCCAATCCAAGGTCAAATCAGTAATAATATCTGTTACATATCCGGTTATTGTAGTATCTCCATCAGCGGTATTGAACGTAGGGTTATAGTAGTCCCCTTGCCCTGGTAGGATTTTGAATTCATCAAAACCTTTTGGGTTATTGCCAAAATGCAGTTTCCCGAACATGGCTGTTTGGTAGCCTGAATTCTTCAAAAGTTGCGGAAAAGTAACATTCGTAGTATCAAAAGGGGATAGGTTGTCTATTTTTCCATTAATGTGGGAATGCTTCCCAGTAAGAATCACAGCCCTTGAGGGAGCGCATATAGAGTTTGTGACTGTGGCATTTGTAAAGAGCATGCCTTCTTTGGCGATTCTATCAATATTCGGGGTATGAATCAGTTTATCGTTGTATGCACTTATAGCTTGGTAGGCATGGTCATCTGACATGATGAATACGATATTGGGTCTTTTTGATTGTTGCCTTTCCGTATTAAAACTATCACATGCGTTAAGAAGAAAAATAAAAATGCTGAAAACTGAATAAGTAAAAATACGTTGCATAGGTCTATTGCATTGAAACCTAAATTAGTGATTTAATCCAGATTATTCACAGTCTTTCTAAGTGCCACGAGGTTAGTCAGAAGTTTTTCCAAATAATCCAAATGTAGCATATTGGCCCCATCGCTTTTGGCAATTGAAGGGTCAAAGTGGGTTTCCATAAACAGTCCGTCAACTCCTGTGGCAATTCCAGCTCTCGCGATGGTTTCGATCATGTCAGGTCTACCACCTGTTACTCCGGAAGATTGATTGGGTTGTTGTAAAGAATGGGTAACATCCAAAACAACGGGAGCATATGCCTTCATGGTAGGTATTCCCCTAAAATCAACGATCATATCCTGATATCCGAACATAGTTCCACGATCGGTCAACATGACCTGACTATTCCCAGAATCCTCAACCTTTCGAACTGCATGCTGCATACTTTCCGGACTCATAAATTGGCCTTTTTTAAGATTAACTACTTTTCCTGTTTTTGCTGCCGCTACGACTAAATCTGTCTGACGAACAAGAAAAGCCGGTATTTGTAGTACATCAACATATTCAGCTGCCAATTTTGCATCTGCTATTTCATGAATGTCGGTAACCGTTGGTACTTTGAAAGTTTCTGAAACTTTGCGCAAAATCTTTAAGGCCTTTTCATCTCCAATACCTGTAAAGGAATCTACCCGACTACGATTCGCTTTTTTGAAACTTCCTTTGAAAATGTAAGGAATCTGCAGTTTGTCGGTTACTGAAACAATTTTCTCAGCAATACGCAGCGCCATGTCTTCCCCCTCAATAGCACAAGGTCCTGAAAGCAGAAAGAAGTTATTACTATCCGTATATTTTAATTGAGGAATCAGGTTTAATTGCATGGCGATTTATTTTGGCGCAAAGATACTATTTTGATATAGAATTTGTTATATAGATTTAGCCCGTAAGTTATGGCGATAAAAATGGACAAAGTAGGACGAGTTTGTAATAAAAGTTGATCCCAAATCAATCTACTATGCAAAGAATTATTCTTGTGGCATTGCTCTTTAGCGGTTTTTTAGCAGCTGCCCAATTCGGAAAAAACTGTGAGCTCAGGCAGTTCAAGCTCAATATCTATAATCCAGGAGTGGAATATGAGATGGCCTTGGGCACCAATACCACATTTGATATCAAAGCTGGTTTACAGGTCGCGTTGGATCCCTTGGTTTCAAATGTTTATGAGGAAATTGGATTTTTTCCTGCCCTTACTGGGCAATACCGGTACTATTACAACTTTGAAAAGAGACAACGAAATCGAAGACAGATTTACGGTAATTCCGCAAATTATGTCGCGCCAGCAGTAGCGGTATTCTTTCCAGATAGTAGAACTATAGATAATGAATTGGTAAAAGGCCCTTTTGGTTATGCAGGTTTAGTGACAGGGCTACAGCGTAGTTACAATTCAGGAATCAATTTCTCTATGGATGTTGGGGCAGCCTATTATGCAGGACAATTCAATGGGCAAATTCTACCCGTAGCTAATTTGAGTATCGGTTGGATTATCAGTGAGAAACGTTGGTGTGTTGGTAAATAGCAAACCTCCTCTAAATCAATATAATAAGAATTCGTGGACTTTTATTATACGCTATAAAAAATAGCCGTATCTTTGCGCGCTGAAATAGCAGAGCTATTTAAAATAAAGTTATGTCAACAACAAAGAATATTGCGATTATCGCTCACGTAGATCACGGAAAAACCACATTGGTAGATAAGATCATGCACCATTGCCAACTATTTAGGGACAACCAGAATACAGGCGAACTTATATTGGACAACAATGATTTGGAGCGTGAACGTGGGATAACCATAACTTCCAAAAACGTTGCTGTCGTTTATAAGGATACCAAAATCAATATTATAGATACTCCTGGTCACGCAGATTTTGGTGGTGAAGTAGAGCGTGTTTTAAATATGGCAGATGGTGTTTTGTTATTGGTTGATGCTTTTGAAGGACCCATGCCACAAACTAGATTCGTATTGCAAAAAGCCATTGATCTAGGATTGAAACCATGCGTGGTCATCAATAAGGTTGATAAGGAAAACTGTACGCCCGAGGAAGTTCATGAGAAGGTTTTTGATTTGATGTATGAGTTGGGAGCGGAGGAATGGCAGTTGGATTTTCCTACTGTTTATGGTTCTGCCAAAAACAATTGGATGAGCGATGATTGGAGAAACGAAACGGATTCCATAGAACCACTTTTGGATATGGTCATTGAGCATATTCCCACCTTTGTACCAAAAGAAGGCAATACACAAATGTTGATCACTTCTTTAGACTTCTCATCGTTTACTGGAAGAATTGCCATTGGAAGGCTACTAAGGGGAAGTTTGAAGGAAGGACAACAAATATCCTTGGTAAAGCGCGATGGTAGTATTGTAAAATCCAAAATAAAAGAGCTCTATACGTTTGAAGGTATGGGGAGAATAAAGGTAAAAGAAGTTGTAACAGGTGATATTTGCGCCATTGTTGGTCTTGAAGGTTTTGAAATCGGGGATACTATTGCCGATTTGGAAAACCCGGAAGGCTTAAAGACCATCGCTATCGATGAGCCTACAATGAGCATGTTATTTACCATAAATGACAGTCCGTTTTTTGGAAAAGACGGGAAGTTCGTTACCTCAAGGCATATTAAAGAGCGTTTGGAGAAAGAATTGGAAAAGAATTTGGCCTTACGGGTTGAAGCGACAGATAGTGCAGATAAATTCATGGTTTTTGGCCGTGGGGTTTTACACCTTTCAGTTTTGATTGAAACCATGAGAAGAGAGGGTTACGAATTGCAAATAGGTCAGCCACAAGTAATCATCCGTGAATTTGATGGGATTAAATGTGAGCCTGTTGAGCAACTGACCATAGATCTCCCTGAGGAAGTATCTGGTAAGGCTGTTGAAATGGTTTCTATTCGTAAAGGGGAAATGACCGGTATGGAGTCAAAGGGGAATCGTATGATTTGTCAGTTTTTGATCCCATCCCGTGGAATCATCGGTCTGCGTAACCAACTACTGACAGCTACTGCTGGGGAGGCCATTATGTCGCACCGGTTTTTTGAGTATCAACCTATGAAAGGTGATGTTCCACAACGTCAAAATGGTTCTTTGGTTTCAATGGAAAAAGGAAAAGCTATCCCTTATTCAATTGATAAATTACAGGATAGAGGTAAGTTTTTTGTGGATCCGGGTGAGGATATTTATGAAGGTCAGGTAATTGGCGAAAATTCACGTGGAGATGATATGACCATCAACATTACCAAAACAAAGAAACTTTCAAACGTTCGTTCTTCAGGGGCGGATGACAAGGCCAAAATTGTGCCAGCTATTAAATTTTCCTTGGAAGAGGCATTGGAATATATTCAGAAAGATGAATATGTTGAGGTAACCCCTAAACATATTCGTTTGAGAAAGATCTATTTAACGGAAGTAGATCGTAAGCGAAATAAGATTGCTTAAAATAAGTAACAAATCGAAAAAATGCCCAAACGAAAGTTTGGGCATTTTTTATTCTACAAAATCCTTAGGTGCTTGATGCAATGCCGCGGCTGCGGCACCAATAATACCTGCCTCATTTTGGAGTTCAGCAGGAACTACAGAGGTATCAATTTTGATATATTGTTTAAATTCATCGAACTTTTTTGAGGTACCACCACCTAAAATGATAAGATCAGGTGAAATAATCAAATCAACCAACTCCAAAAAAGTATTGAAACGTTTTCCCCATTGTGCATAGGACAGTCCTTCTCGTTCTTTGGCCGAAGCAGCCGCCCATAATTCTATTTTTTTATATTTTTTATAAGGTATTTGACCAAGTTCAAAGTTAGGTATAAGCTCCCCATCCAAGAATGCACCGCTACCCAAACCGGTACCAATGGTGATCATCACCACAAGGCCCATTTCCCCCTTACCGATGCCATAGTTCATAGTGGCAAATCCGGCGGCATCAGCATCATTGATTACGGTTACGGGAAGACCGGTAGCCTCAGCAAACAATTCCTGTACATTTACATGCAACCATTTTTTATGAAGATTCCCCGGGGATTTGCAGATGCCGTGTTTTATTACTGTTGGGAATCCAACACCCACCGGTCCTTTATGGTTAAAATGTTTTACCAATTGGGCAACCACCTTGGCCATTTCTTTTGGTTTTCTTGAGGGGGGCGTTGGAATTCGGTGACGCTCCGTCAACATTTCACCGGTAAGTGAGTTTACCAATGCTCCTTTTATTCCAGAACCTCCAATATCAATACCAAGAACTACCATTGTTGTTTTTTAAATTTCAAGCGCAAAATAACAAAAAGAATCAGTATTCTTGGCCCTACCCATGAAAATGCTGATTAATCGTTAGGTTCAATATAATAATCAATGGAATTCAGCGAATGATTCGCATCTATAATATCCAGGATTTTATCAATTGATTTTCCAAATACAGTAAGCGTATTGTTTTGCTTGTTCTTGCCAAGCACACTTGAGATGGTCTCATCCCGATTACCAAACTTATACCCTTCCTTTTTGACCCAAAGCAAGTTTAGCAAATGTTGCATAATAACATTGCCCAATTGATCAACTGAAATTGCAATTTTTAATAAGAACTCCCCAATACCTATGAATCCTTTGGTAAAAAAGGCATGGAAAAAACCGTAAATAAGACCTAAAGGCCCCGTCAAAATCATCAATACAATTGAGATGCAAAATAATAATAGGCCAATAAAGGGATTTGCCTTTTTATCGGATTTAAAATCTAGTTTTTTATGTATCATAGCTTTTATGACAGCTAATTAAAGCTTGTTGTTTTTCATTGATTTTCGATAAATGATTTCTCTAAGCAAAATCAAAAATATGGGGAACAACAAATTCCACTAACATATTATACAGCTTTCTGCACCACTTCAAAGACCTTGCTGCCATCGCATTTAAGAGTTTTTGAAGGGTATTTTAAGATAAGGGCATAATCATGGGTTGCCATAAGGATTGTTCTTCCTGATAGGTTGATTTCTTGAAGTACTTTCATAACCTCTACACTGGTCTGTGGGTCAAGGTTTCCGGTAGGTTCATCGGCCAAAATCAGTTCTGGGTCGTTAAGAAGGGCACGTGCAATCGCGATTCTTTGTTGTTCCCCTCCTGAAAGCTCGTGAGGAAATTTGAATCCTTTGGTTTTCATGCCCACTTTATCAAGCACATCGGCTATCTGAACATTCATTTTTACCTGGTCCTTCCATCCAGTAGCCTTAAGGACAAATTGAAGATTGTTATTTATATTTCGGTCCGGGAGTAATTTAAAATCTTGGAATACGATACCTAATTTCCGCCTTAAAAATGGAATGTCTTTTTCTTTAAGTGTCTTTAAGTCAAATCCGACTATGGTGCCTTCACCCTGCCTTAAAGGTAAATCCCCATAAAGCGTTTTCATAAAACTACTTTTGCCACTACCCGTTTTTCCTATTAAGTAAACAAACTCACCTTTTTTTATATCCAAACTTACCTCGTTCAAAACCAAGCTTTCCTTTTGGAAAACAGCAACATCTTTCAATTCTAAAATAGATTCGGACATATTCTTTTTGTTGATATAAAAGTAATAAGTTCTAGGTGAATTCAAAGGTAGCCCCAGTAAAATATTTTTCTTTGTTAGCGATACAAATTGTGTTAAGAATATACTTAGGTACGATATTTGTCGTTATTCTTTGTAATACTTCGGAATTTTTAAATAGTTAGAACACTATGCTTAGAAAAATCACCGCTTTTATTCCCATGGTCATGGGAATTATTTGGATTGGGACAGCCCAAGAAACCAAAATCCACACCCACGAAAAAAAAGAGTATCAAGATGCCTTGGCGCTGTACAATAATGAGCAATACCAAGCAGCCCAGACTATTTTTGAAAAGGTCAAACTAGCTACCAAGGATTATGAGACCGAGGCCAATAGTGCCTATTATGCCGCGAATGCGGCAGTACGGTTGAACCAATTGGGCGCAGATAGATTGATGGAGGACTTTGTTGAAAGATACCCTACTTCCACGAAGCGTAACTCTGCCTATTCCGATGTGGCTGACTATTATTTTGAAACTGGAAAATATCCGTACGCCTTAAAATGGTATAATAAGGTAAATCAAAGTGCGATGTCTCGCAATGAAATGGATAAGTTCAATTTCAACTATGGCTATTCGCTGTTTTCTTCCAAAAAAACCAAAGAAGCCGAGAGGTATTTGAGCAAAGTAACAAACTCTCCTGTCTACAGCTCCCAAGCAAAATACTATTTGGGTTATATCGCATATCAACAAGATGATTATGAAGGCGCTAATGAACGTTTTGACCAAATAACCGACCCAGAGGTTTTGGAAGAAAAACTGTCGTATTACCAAGCCGACATGAATTTCAAATTGGGCAAATTTGAAGAAGCCATTGCCTTAGCCAAAAAGCAATTGCCAAAGTCTGATAGAAAAGAAGTTTCCGAACTAAATAAAATTATTGGTGAGAGCTATTTCAACCTTAAGCAATATGCCAATGCCATTCCTTATTTAGAGGAATATAAAGGTAAAAGGGGTAAATGGAGTAATACCGATTATTACCTTTTGGGCTATTGTTTTTATAAGCAAGGCGATTTTGCCAATGCCATACAACAATTCAATAAAATCATTGGAGGTACCAATAGCGTTTCCCAAAATGCGTACTACCATTTGGCCGAATGTTATTTGAATCTGGATAAAAAACAAGAGGCCTTGAACGCCTTTCGTAATGCTTCCCAAATGGAATTCTCTACTGAAATCCAGAAAGATGCGTATCTGAATTATGCGCGTTTGAGTTATGAAATTGGGAATGCCTATGAGCCAGTACCCCAAGTAATAACAAGCTATTTAGAACAATATCCCAAAGATGCCCATGCACGGGAAATGCAGGAACTATTGGTGGATTCCTATATAACATCAAAGAATTTTGAGGGAGCGATGGAGTTATTGGAAAAGAATCGCGGCTATGCCAGTAAAACCACCTATCAGAAAGTGGCATTTTATAGAGGGGTTGAATTATTCTTGGATGGGGACTATGCGGGTGCCAATGAAAATTTTACGAAATCCTTAGGTAGTGCAGAAGATGCACTATTTAAAGCTAAAGCAAATTATTGGAATGCCGAATCTGTATATATGTTGAACCGATTTGAAGAGGCCTTAGCCGGTTATACTGATTTTAAACAGAATTCCAGTGCCAGACTCACCGAAGAATTTAAAGATGTAGATTACAACCTCGCATATACCCATTTCAAATTAAGGGATTATGACAATGCGATTGGCTATTTCAATAGTTTCTCTAAATCGGGGACTGTGAATCAAGACAAATTGAATGATAGCTATTTGCGTTTAGGTGATAGTTATTTCGTTACCAGCAAATATTGGCCCGCCATTGAAACCTATAATAAGGCTTTGGCTCTTTCAGGTCCCGAAAAAGATTATGCTGCGTTTCAAAAAGCCTTGAGTTATGGTTTCATAGGTAAAAGTGCTTCGAAGATTGAGGAGCTCGACAAATTTGTATCACGTTATCCTAAATCAACGCTAAAAGATGATGCACTTTTCGAACTTGGTAATTCGTATATCACTGCCGGTCAGGAAAATAAAGGCTTGATCACTTATGATCGTCTTATTGAAGGTTATGGCGGAAGTTCATTAGTACCACAAGCCATAATGCGTCAAGGGTTGGTTCATTACAACTCCAACAGAAATGAAAAAGCCTTGGCCAAATTCAAGACTGTGGTTAGGGATTTTCCCAATACACAAGAAGCAATCCAAGCCGTTGCAACTGCTAAACTGGTTTATGTAGATTTAGGCCGGGTCAATGAATATGCGGCATGGGTACGCGATCTGGATTTTGTCGAAGTTACCGATACTGAACTCGATAATGCCAATTTTGAGTCTGCCGATAAGCAGAACATGGAGGGTAATACAAATGCCGCCATAAAAGGTTATGAAAACTACATAAAACAATTTCCCAACGGTTTGCATGCGGTAAAAGCCAATTTTACTTTAGCGCAATTATACTTTGGTAAAGACCAAAAAGAGAATGCATTACCCTATTACAAATATGTTGCTGATTTAGGGGCCAGTGAATATGCCGAACAGGCAATGACACGAGTATGCGAGATTTATATCGGTAATAAGGACTATAATACGGCCCTCCCATATTTGGTGCGACTGGAAGAACAGGCCGATATTCAGCAAAATAGAATCTTTGCGCAATCCAACTTAATGAAAGGGTATTATGGGCAGCGTAATTATGGACAAACTATTGCTTATGCCGAAAAGGTTCTGGCAACGCCAACCATAGATAATCGCATCAAGAGTGATGCCCAAATAATGATCGCCCGCTCGGCCATACAGACCAATGATGAAAATAGGGCTGCATCGGCCTATGCCGAAGTATTGAAAATCGCAACAGGTGAAACAGCCGCAGAGGCACTTTATTACGATGCTTATTTCAAAAATAAAGCAGGACAAAATGAGACATCCAATGCGTCTGTACAAAAACTTGCAAAAGACTATTCAAGTTATAAAGAATGGGGTGGTAAAGGCCTTGTGCTTATGGCTAAGAATTTCTATGCCTTGGATGATGCCTATCAAGCCACTTATATTTTGGAAAGTGTTATTACCAATTTCAGTCAATATCCTGAGATAGTTGCTGAAGCCCAAGGGGAACTGGCGATTATTAAATCAAAAGAAGCCCAAAGTAATTCATCTGTTAATCCGGATGAAAATTAATTCCCTATAAAGAACACATTATGCCTAAGTACTTATATATTCTAATTGCCATTTTTGGACTATCGCAGCTTTCACAAGCGCAGGATGAAGAACAAGACAATATTGGTACTGAGACAGTAACAGTAACCAAGGCATATTCGCCAACAATTTCCGATGCTTTTAAGATCAAGTCGGTTCCGAACCTGAATGATTCAATCGTTCTTCAAAAAAAGAAGATTGAATACAATATTTTCTCGGTGCCGGTGGCTTCAACTTTTTCTCCAGCAAAGGGTAAGGCCTCTGCGGTCAAAAAAATGCCTGCCCCGGAATTGTTCAATTCATATGCCTCTGCGGGTGCAGGAAATCCCAGTAATGCGATGGCCAAGTTTTATACAAGTAGGGCCATTAATAGGGATGAACGTTTGGATTTGGGTTTCAATCATAATTCATCCCGTGCAACGATTGATGGTGTGGATCTGGAAAGTAAATACTCAAATACCGAAGTTGATGCCTCTTATTCCAAAAGGGAAAGGGATATGAATTGGGGTGCAAATATTGAACTACAGCACCAGTTATACAATTGGTATGGTCTTCCCCTGGGTGTTTTCGATTTGGCGACCATATCTTCCATAGATGAAAGACAGAATTATTATATGGGTGAAGTTGGTGGATATATAAATGTAGAGGATGCGTATTTTAAGAACGCCAAACTAAAATATAGGAGATTTTCAGATGCTGTGGAATCTGGGGAGAATAGGTTAGTATTTGGTACGGGATTGGAATTTCCGGTCGGTGAGGAATTTTTCGGTATCAATTTAAATATGGATTATGTTGGTGGCAGTTTTGCCAATGCCAATGTAAATAGTACAACAAATGACAGTGGGATTGAATATAGTAATATTCAAGTAGGGATAAACCCAACATTGCGTATGTTGAGAGATGACCTTACATTGAATCTGGGTGTCAATATTGTTTACGGGATGGATATGGAAAAGAGCGAAAGTAATTTTTATATCTACCCAGCGGTAACGGCTTCGTACCGATTATTGGATGATAATGTTATCGCCTATGGAGGAATTGAAGGGGAATTAAGGCAAAATTCATATTATGATTTGGTGGAGGAGAATCCATTTGTATCCCCAACGCTGGATATTCAACCAACAGATGCACAGTATGATGCTTATGTGGGTTTAAAAGGTCAATTATTACCTAATTTAAGTTACAACATCAAAGGATCTTATACAACAGAAAACCGTAGACCGTTATTCAAGTTAAACCCTCAGAACAGTTTCAGGAATGATGAAAAGGGATATTATTATGGCAATTCGTTCGAGGTGTTTTATGATGATATAAAAACCTTGGGAATATTCGGTGAATTGAATGTGGATGTGAACCGTAATTTTACTTTGGGCATCAATGCTGAGGTATACGAATATGATACCGAGACCGATAATCCGGCTTGGAATTTGCCCAACTTAAAAGGGTCATTGTTCATGGATTACCAAATCGATGAAAATTGGTATATGGGTGCCAATTTATTCTACGTTGGCGAACGTGAGGATTTTTCCACTACGGTGGTACAAAACCCACCACCAGGAGGAGTGGATGCAACACGCATTAATTTAGACAGCTATTTTGATGCCAACGCACATGTAGGTTATCGCGTAAACAATCAACTTTCGATTTTTGTTAAGGCCGCAAATATTGCCAATAACAATTACCAAAAATGGGCAAATTACCCGGTTCAGGGATTACAAGTACTTGGTGGTTTAACCTATAAGTTTGATTTTTAAAATCCTGTAAACAAGCCTGGATTGAGTTTATTTAAAATCTTCCCCCTTTTTATAGGCTAATATTCAAATAGATCGACTGAATAACCTGCTTAAAATACCGTTTAACGAAGGAATCAAAGGCATAACCTAAAGCTCTATTTGAATTTACTATTTTAGAAATGGTTTATAGCATAAAATTATTTTGTCTACCCTTATAAAACATATCACATTTCTTCTGTGCGCGCTTTGCACGCATAGTGTCATATCCCAAAACCTTATAACAAATCCAAGTTTTGAGGATTTTGCCAATTGCCCAGAACAATTGGGAAATTTTGATGAAGATGTACAAAGTTGGTCAACACCAACAATCGGCTCAACAGATTATTTTAACGGTTGTAGTACGGCCATGGGTACACCAAAAAACTTCAATGGATCTCAGCCTGCTGATTTTGGGGTGGGTTATGCAGGCTTGTACTTATATGCACCCGACGATTATCGCGAATACATTCAAGCCGAATTAACAGAACCTTTGGTTAAGGGCAAAAAATATAAAATTTCATTCTATGTAAGTTTGGCTGAAAGATCGGATTTTGCCATAAAGGAATTTGGGGTACTTTTCTCTAGCAACAAATTACACTTTCCTATTCGTAAGGAACTTTCTAAAATGCATTTATATAAGGATAGGGAGAACCAATACAACTACTTGGAAATCGGCTATTCCAACTTCTTTGCAGACACCCAAGATTGGATTCTTGTACATACCCTGTTCAAGGCAAAAGGCATGGAAAGGTTTGTTACACTTGGAAATTTCAAGAACAATACCAGAACGCGATTTTACAAGACCAAACGAAAAGCCAAACAAGGGGCCTATTATTATGTTGATATGGTACTACTGGAGTCTGCCGAGCTATCGGATTTTGCCGAAAAACCAATGGCCATTGGTTCCAATTCAGAAGACAATACAATTGAATTGGATAAAATCCATGTTTTTGAGAACGTATTGTTCAACTTTGATAAATACCAATTGTTGGAAATAGCCAAAATAGAAATACAAAAAATTTACGCTTTTATGAAAGGTGGTGAAAAGCTTACAATTTCTATCTCTGGTCATACAGATTCAGTGGGTACTGAGGCGTACAATCAGAATTTATCGAAACAGCGCGCAAAAGCAGTAGCCCATTATTTGGAGCAATTGGGCTTGCCAAAAGAACAGATTGTATGGCAGGGCAGTGGCGGATTAAAACCTATTGCAAGTAACGCTTCTGAAGAAGGAAGAAAATTGAACAGAAGGGTTGAATTTGTGGTTTCTAAAAAAGTCAATTGATCCTAATAGTCGGAGTACTCCGTAGGATATAAGAACATTCTATCTATATGTGATACATTGTTTTGGTATTTGGGCATTGATGAAATCTCTTTCCATTTTGGGGCGCTCCCAAATGCTTTCCAAAGCTCATCCCTACTTTCTTGATTTTTAAAAGTGGTCATATACATAAGATTGGGCATTTTATCACCTGACAATACCTCTGCATAAAAAACGGCATTAAAACCCAATTCATCAAATAATTTTACCTCCCCACCTGCATTGAACATTTCAACTTTGTTCTTGAATATCGCTTCCGTTGGGGATTCATAACTTCTCAACTCATAGATTCTATCTTCTCTAGGTCCTTCAACCTTTGAAGGTGACATTTTTGGCATGTCTTCAAAGGCTACCATTAATGTAGTGTTAACTCGATTATAGGGTGGTTGGTCGTAAGTGGTTTCAAGATACTCCCTACCAGCTTTTTGATAGGAGGTGTCATTCCATAGCCTAGCTTCCATGGCATATAATTTTGCTAAGGAGGAAAATGGGATTAAAACATATATTTTGTTAGATAGTACATATTTGCTTGGGTGCATTTTAAATACCCCGACATTGTTGATGCCCATTTTTTTTAACGCAGGTAAATAAGCGTCCTTAAGATAAGAATCCACCAGATTCTCCTGATCTTCGTTTTCCAAGGTATACACCTTTAGTTGGTAGAATTCCCTTTGCTGGTTTTGGGATTGTAATGTGGTATAAAATCCAACTAATAAAACCGTACAAATTAATGTCCTGATTAAGGGTAGACTCTTCATAATATATTTTTTAGTATTTCATTCAAACTTAATTAAGAAGATTGGTATTTCCTATTTTGAAATCCATTCTTTGAATGCACTTTATGGGTAAGGAATAAAGCATTTAAAGCAAAACACGTATTTTAGTCGCTAACTAAAAAAACATGTACAACCCCAACCGATTTTCATCGGTAGATCCTGCTAAAAGCCCTGTCTTTTATGGCTACGTAGTCTTGGTCATTGGCTCCATCGGTATTTATTGCAGTATACCTGGACAAACAATAGGGGTGTCTGTATTTACCGATCCTGTTAAGGATGCGCTAGGGTTATCACGTAACCAATTTAGCAATGCCTATATGATAGGAACGATTATGAGTTCTTTGGTTATTGGCAGGGCAGGTATTTGGTTCGATAAATATGGTGCGCGATATGTTGCCTTTTTTGCGGCCCTAACCTTGGCTTTTTCACTATGGTTATGCTCATGGTCCGCACGCATGAGCAATTTTATGAAAGAATTCCTGGATCTGGATTCTTGGATGGTACCTTTCATCATAATGACCTTACTTTTCTTTATGCTTCGTTTTTCTGGACAAGGTGTCTTGACCATGGCCTCACGAAATATGATCATGATTTGGTTTGATAAGAATAGGGGCAAGGTCAACGCGATCAGTAGTGTTGCTATTTCATTTGGATTTTCATCATCACCCTTATGGATTAATTATTTGATAGAAGGATATAGTTGGGAAGGCGCCTGGCAGATGCTTGCTCTTGGTCTATTAATATTTAGCTTTTTTGTGTTGCAATTGTACAGGAATAGACCTGAAGAACACGGTCTATTACCAGATGGTGCAGGGAAAGTAGTAGAAACAGCTGTTGAATCATTGATAGTAGGAAAGCAGTTTACACTTAAAAAGGCAAAAGGGACACGTGCTTTTTGGATGTATGGATTAATTTTGGCCTTTAATAGCTTTTTTATAACAGGTCTTACCTTTCATGTCGTATCTATCTTTGCCAGTGAAGGTTATCCAAAATCAGATGCCATTGCCATATTCTTGCCGGGTTCAGTAGTTGCGGTCACAATTTCTTCCATATTTAATTTCTTAAGTGATTATTTACAATTGAAATGGTATTTGTACCTCATGATTTTTGGAGGAATCATTGCTTCAATAGGATTCCTGTATTTGCCCACTCCATATGGCATACCACTATTGATTGCCGGTTTTGGTATTATGGGAGGGTTTTTCGCTGTCCTCAATGCCATTGTTTGGCCTCGTTTTTATGGGCGTAACAACCTTGGAGCCATTACCGGTAAGATAATGGGATTGCTTATTTTGGCAAGTGCTTTGGCACCACCGATTTTTAGTCTGTGTTTTTCAACCTTTGGGTCGTATAAATTATTGGGTTATTTGGGCCTTGCATTCTTGCTTTTTTTAATGGTGGGTTCTTTGAAAGCAAATAATCCACAATAATTTTAATAGTATAACTATAGTACCCGGACCATTAAAACCACTATAAAATATTTATTTATAG
>Ga0316189_10002429_pt1 | contig 18299 bp, 14 predicted proteins | sample LowCovwburrow_MG_FD_204930 | JGI IMG/M metagenome (GOLD analysis project Ga0316189, IMG submission 204930) | Coastal sediment microbial communities from Maine, United States - Lowes Cove worm burrow | ecosystem: Environmental > Aquatic > Marine > Coastal > Sediment | place: USA: Maine...
CGGGAGGACGCCCAGGATGCCATCGTCGAAGTTCCCCTGCTGCCCAAGATTGTCCAGGACCAGTTTGACTTCAACATTCAACTGAGTACCGAGCTGGAAAAGATTACCCGGGAAGAAACAGTCCTGGCAGGAAAATATGAAGGTTATCAATCCCGTCTGAAAGCGCTCGAAGAGGAATTTGATACGGCCAAAAAGAGAGTTGAATCCACCGTTCTGACCCAGGCCATCGGATTGGCGCTTCGCAAACAGCGTCTGACCCTGCCCAGCGCCGATCAGTATTTTGCAGGGTCCGATGCTCGCCAGATCAAAATGAGTGAAATCAGTGAAAAGCAGATCGAGCTGGATCAATTGCAGCGTGAACTTTCCGACCCCAAGGCCCTGGCGGACAGCGTGATCGATTCTGTCAGCTTTCTATCGGATGTCGACCGCATGTCATTCGATGTGAAAATTCAGGAATTGATAACCAATCGCCTCGATATCATTCATAAATTGCAATCCGGGTACGACCGGATCTTCAAATTGATCCAGGATATTGAGTTTACCGAACAACAACTGGTCAACACTGCCGAGGAGTTTGGTGAATTACTCGATCGCCATCTGCTCTGGATTCGCAGCTCCAAGCCAGTCGGTACCGGTGACATCAAGAAGCTGCAAGTCTCCCTGAGATTTTTTTTAAACCCGGATTCCTGGGGTCAATTATTCAAGGATCTGGGTCGTTCATTTCACCAGAAGACAACTATCTGGATAATAGGTTTGCTGATCGGTTTGTTTCTGATCGTCAGCCGCAGGTCGGCCCGCAAAAAACTGAAGTATATCGCTGAATGCGTCGAGGAGCAGTTGGAGGATTCCTTCCTGCTGACGATTAAAGCCCTGGGACTGACGGTATTGCTGGCCGCTGTCTGGCCGTTCCTGCTGGCATTTCCGGCCATTCAATTGATGCGCCTGGATCAAACAGGCCCGTTCAGCACAGGCATTGTCGGTGGTCTGATCAACGTTATCCGCCCCCTGATCTTTATGGCTCTGTTCTACAATATCTGTCGTCAAAACGGTCTGGGGGAGATACACTTTCAATGGCCGGCGTCATCCCGCCGGACCGTTAAGCACAACCTGGGTTGGCTGACCCCGATAGTCGTGGTGTCCACCTTTTTTCTGGGTGCAATGAAAACAGTGCCCGAATTTGAATACAGTGATGCGCTCGCAAAATTAGCCCTCATGACTGTGGCCCTGGCCATTTCCATATTCACAGCGCGCATCCTGCGATTCAACGGCGGCATCACAGCCGAATTGATTGAAAAATACCCCCAAAGCTGGTTGTGCCGGTTGCGATACCTCTGGTATCCCCTGGCCATCCTTATGCCGCTCTTGATTATCTGGCTGGCGGCGGTCGGCTACTATTACTCAGCAATCGAAATCGGATCCCTGGTCGGCAAAACCATAGTGCTTATTTTGACGTTGATTGTTTTTAACGATCTGGTGTTGCGAATGCTGACGCTGGTTCGCCGCAGAGTTGCTATAAAAAAAGCCATCGTAAATCAGGACTTGCATCTTAAATCGGCCTCGCGAGCAGAAGCCGCCGCGGGCCCCGTCCGCGGCACGCGGTCATTGCGGATGGAGCCCATGATCGGAATGAGTCAGATTGATGAACAAACCCGTTCGCTTTTGAAACTGGTTTTGTTCATCTTTGCTCTGGTAGGGACTTGGACAATCTGGGAGCCCGTGTTTCCGGCCTTCGGCATCCTGCAGGATATCGAATTTTGGAGTTATAGTACGGTGGCCGACGGCGTTACAAAAACGGTTCCCATCACCCTGGCAAATATCTCCATGGCCGTCATTGTGGCCGTGACAACAATCATTGCCGGCCGCAACCTGCCGGGCCTGCTGGAAGTTATTTTATTGAATCGTTTGCCGCTGGATCCCGGGGCGCGATATGCCTACTCAACCGTCTGCCGATACGCGATAACGGCCATAGGCATCATTTTTGTTTTCAATAAGATCGGTGTCAGATGGGGAAATTTGCAGTGGCTGGTTGCAGCGCTGGGTGTCGGCCTCGGTTTTGGGTTGCAGGAAATTGTGGCGAACTTTGTCTGCGGACTGATCGTCCTGTTCGAACGGCCGTTCAGAGTCGGTGATACGGTCACCATCGGCGACATCAACGGAACCGTATCGCGTATCCGTATCCGGGCCACGACCGTCATCGACTGGGATCGCAAAGAGTTGATCGTCCCCAACAAAGAGTTTGTTGTCGGCCGCCTGATCAACTGGTCGCTTTCGGATAAATATGTCCGGATTCGGATACCGGTCGGCATCGCTTACGGCTCCGATACCAAATTGGCCGAAAAACTGCTCATGCAGGTCGCCCGAAAAAATCCGCGTGTTATCTCCAAACCCGCTCCAGATGCCGTTTTCAAAGGATTTGGCGACAACAGTCTGAACTTTGAACTGCGGGTATATATTGACGGAATCGATGACTATATCCCGATGCTGCATGAATTGAACCTTGCAATTGATAACGCTTTCAAAGAAGCGGGGGTGACGATTGCCTTTCCCCAGCGCGATGTACATCTGGATGCAACCGACCCGCTGGAGGTCCGGGTGGTATCCGATCCCGTACAACCTCTTAAGAAGAAAACCCTATCAGGTTAGCGGATTGATCAGTGGCGCCTGCAATCCCCTGGTCGCCTACCCCAACACCAAAAGAATCTAGATCTCAGAAAACACAAAAAGAGAGGGCATCATCCTCCGACAAAAATTGAAGCGCATCAAAAGGATTATTCCAGGGAATGGATATTTGGCGTGTTACAAAGAAAAGGTGATCAATTAATCTCATTGTAGTTTAGTACGTGTAATCGAAGCTGTTTATTTAATACTGCCAGCTTTCGATTGATAGCCGAGATCGAACATTGGTGATTCTATATTTCCGAATTGATTCTTACACAACATATTGGGGTTGGCGATGCTACAAATTTCTCTTTTCAATGATAGATATTGTTACACAATCACAACCTGGAGGATATCACCGAAAATGATGAAACCTCCAAAATTATGCATAGCACATAATTTGGAGGTTTATTTCGCTAATTCAAACTGTATGGCAGTTTAATTTGTGTCTGACGCATAGAACATTATTTTTCTATCCGATACCTAAATCCTTTTTTATGTAAAATGTGCGCACTTAATCAAGCTTCAAAAACTGTTTTATCCTCAATTATTGTTTTTAATATTTTAGTATCGCTAATAGTATCCGGATCACATTGAGTTATATCTTGCGATAACAGCGTAAAATCTGCCAATTTGCCCACGCTGATACTGCCTCGATCTTTTTCAGAATAGGAGCATTTGGCCGCCATTGTCGTATAGGCTGCTAGAGCCATTTCCGGACTGATCTTTTGATCTTCCCCTAATACCACTCCACCTTTAGTTTTGCGGGTCACCGCCGTTCCAATGGATTCCATGGTCCAGGGCGGCATAACGGGTGTATCGGTGTGCAACGTGAAATCAAGACCTGCTCTACTTGCATCACCAAAAGGATTGAGCCTCGATGCACGCTCCTTACCTAGAAATATGTCCAAATGTCGATCACCGTAATAATGAACATGCATCCCAAAAAAGCTGGGAATCACACCAACAGCTTTCATCCTTTCAATATGATTTTCATGGGCTGTTTGACAGTGGATAATCATATGCCGTGTGTTTTCCCTGAAATATTCTTTTTGGGCTTTTTCAAAGGCTGTAATTACCGCTTCTATGGCCGCATCGCCGTTGGCATGAACCGAGATGTGATCTCCCTGTTTATGATACTTTAACACAGCCGCCTCAATATCACCCTGGCTCATAACCATTTCACCTTTGAAATCAGGCTTGTTTTTATAGGGTGCAAGCATCGCGGCTGTATTGGCCTGTATTGATCCATCGACAAATAGCTTGACACCACCAGCAACGATTCTCCTTTTTCCCATGCCTACGCCATCGATCTGCTCGGGTGATTGAGTCATATCAGACTGGACCATCATAGATAAAAATGCTCGAATGTTGAGTTTTTTGTTTTTTTCTAGATCTTGGTAGGCCGATACGATGATTTCTCCAGTACCGCCAATACCGACTGCAGCATCATGGACAGCCACCACACCGTATTCGTTAAACACTTTTACGGCTTTTTTTATCAGTGATTGAACCTTCATCTGATCTGTTGGTGGGGGTATTTTTTCACCTACTAGCTTGAACCAGGCCATCTCTTCCAATTTGCCGGTAGGGTTGCCTGTTTCATCTCTTTCGATCCAACCACCGGGAGGGTTTTCCGTTGATTTATTGATTCCTAACAACTCAAGCGCCATGCTATTAGCATACCCTACATGTCCGGACATATGATGAACCAGCACAGGCTTTTCTTGTGATACCCTGTCGAGATCGTTTTTGCTGAGATGTCGCAAGGCTGGTGTGTAGCTGTCGTCAAAACCGTAACCAACGATGTGTGGAGAATCGGCATCATAGTCCCTGAGGAGACGAACAGCATCATCGTTAGTCTCACAAACGCCACCGCCAAGGTTGCAATGCTCCATGAAAAAGGCAAAGAAGGAAAGATGATTGTGGCTTTCAATCAACCCTGGTACTAGAAAGCCTCCATGAAGATCTATCTTCTTGGTACTTGCGTCTACCAGATTATTTAGCTCTGACATTTCACCAACCGCTTTAATGATACCGTTTTCCACAAACAGTGCTTCAGCAGTAGGTAGTGAACTGTCCATCGTAAAGATGGTGCCTCCGCTATAGATTGTTTTTTGGCCCATTGGATAACCTCCATGCCGAAACAATTATAAAAGAATTTGGAGAAGGGAGGCGTGCCTTTCCTCCCTTCCCCCAACATATTCAGATGAACAGGTGGGTACTAAGCCTGTTCCACCGCATCACCCTTTCTTTGTCCCAGATACCAGATGACTCCGAAACAAACGAGACTATACAGGCCGTAGACTCCCATGATCCCGAGCATACTCATATTAGGCACGTTGGGTGCTACCAGGAATAGCGGTACCCCGGCGGTAAACAAAATCGCCACATTGAAAAAAGCCAGCTCCATGGATACACTTGTGGTATAATCAGGATCCAGAATACGCAGCAGCAACAGTCCATTGGCTGTGGCGCCGGTACAACATCCCAGCTGGGCAACCAGTCTTTCGGGACCCAGTTCGGTAAGCTTGCGGCCAAAATACCAGATATAGAGAAATGTAGTCACAAGAACTCCCACAGACACCACCGCAATAGGCCCGAGGTATTTCGTAAGAACCTGAAAACTGACGCTCATAAAGGAGGCGACCAACAATATATCAACCGCTGCACCGGTAATGTGTTTTTGAAGGCGAGAGCTTAACATGTGCCCCAATCCGATCTTGTTGATAATCAACCTCACGATTGTGGCCACAACCAGGCCGTGAAAGAAAAACAGCCCCCACGCACTCATCACCCCTAAAAAGGGCACGCCTTTTAGATGAACCAGAATATACTTCATATATAAGAATGTGAGCCCGTAGCAGATAAACAGAATGGACAGCTGAAAAGCCATGGTGTCGATATTGGCTGGATGCGTTTTCTCATATCCCAAAGAACTCGATTTTTTATTCTCGAGAATACCGACGAGGTATTCTTTTTCAATGCTGGCTTTCTTATTGGCATTCAACCCCCGCTTGATGTAATAGCGGGCCACAGGTACACCAATGATAAAAGCAAAAATAAAGCCGATGTTCGCATAGATCAGTCCCACGATCGGCAGATCGCCGGAGGCGCCTAATCCTGCCCATATTTTGCCCATGGTCAAGCCCTGACCAGGTCCTTGCGTAAAGCCGTGGGTCGCTATGTAGCCGAACATTTCCGAAAAGCTGCTGCCAGTGACCATGTTATACCCGATGAGTAGCAGCCCACCGATAATGGCCTGCAACCCCACGCTGCCTGACCAGATAAAAGACATCCAAAGCCCGCCCCTGAGATATTCTTTTTTGCTGACTTCAGGAGCATCATCGGGCTTGTTTGTCAGACACAACGACATAAAGCTGATGATAAAGGCGTGCAGGCTGAAATTCACAAATTGTTTGGACTCAAAGGGAAGTACACCGATATTGATTAGAATAAATCCAATGGCCCCCCCGATGATGGCAGCGGGGATGAGAAAATCTTGAAAAATCTTTACCTTGGCCCGTATAATTACGCCTATAACCAGCATCAGACCTACAATTGCCATAATGTTAAACCCCACAAACGTATCGACGTATGCCATGTTGCCTCCTTTCTGCTGATGCGTTAATTTATTCCTACCGACTGTTTTTTCGTGTTATTTTGAAATGAATATTATAGCTATATTATTTAAATGACAATTTGCTAAATTGATTCGCAACAACCGCTAAATATGGCCAATCGATTATTTTGTCTGTGGCACCTGATGACAATTTGTTGCTGGTTAAACAGTCAGTGCCTTATTGTTTAAGGTTATGGGAGTAGTTATTTATGCAAAACAGAATCGCAGAGAATACGAAAGAAGAGACGAGATGAGAGCCTATGATTATGGTATCACCGTTTTCAGATGTCATGCGGAAATATTCTCAGCGGTAATTTATGAATTTATACATATTATATATATTCACTATGTATATCGATACTCTGCATTATAAATATTGTCAAGCATTATTTTTTGTTGTATTTTAACATAGAAATCGTAGCCTTTTTGAAAAGAAAACAACCCGTGGCGTATGTAGCTATGTCACAATTTTTTCGTTCTAAAGCAGAAATTTACAATTATTGAGGCACTAACCATGCGTATCAAGGAACTCACCGAAACAACTGGTATCACCAGACAGACAATCCATTTTTATATACGGGAAGGTTTACTGCCCCGACCCAAAAAAACGAGTCGAAACCAGGCCGAGTACAATCAGGATCATATTGATCGAATCCAACTGATTAAAGAGTTGCATGAACAATTTTTTTTACCCTTGGCCACCATTAAGAAAATATTCCACAGACAGGAAACCGATGGCAACGGTCATTCAATCGTTAGAACCAAAACCGAATATTTCAAACCACTCGACCAATTTCTGCCCCAGAAGATCCATGGCGAGGAAAATTTTCTAAATATAACAGGCATAAGCCCTGATCGTCTCAAGGATCTGGAGAAATGGGGAATCATTGAACCAGTGATTGTTGATGGTAAAAAAGTGTATCCCCACCATGATCTTACTATCGGTCGGGTCATTGGAAAGATGAGAGAACTGGGCATCAGCTATGAGAAAGGATTTCGCAGGGAAGCGATAAGGGATATTCGGGACATGTTTCGCACGGTTGTTTCAACGCTGGGCGATGAATTTGATTTCGGCGTCCGAAACAAAGTGCATGTTGAAAAGATAGATGAAATAGGAGAGACATATACAGAGATATTAGCCGTTTTTTTCTACCACCTCTGTCATCGCCTTTTAAATGAGGAAATTGATCAGAGGTGTAATATCATCAAGTCAGAGCATAGGAACATGTAAACAGGTAAGACTTTTTAAAAACGTACAAACCGAAGGTTAGAATTCAAAGCTTATCGCTGGTAATGACAATAGTGCTGTGGACTATGCCTATGGAGATTACGTCAAAATTGGCGATTATCAAATTTTGGAGGTTTTATGATTAAATCTACAATTCGCAATTTTTTTGATTAGCCGCTACATATTGTGTATGCGAGGTGCCTATGCAAAGTTTATATTCGTGCCTGAATCGAATCCTGACAATATGCTGATTCTATTATGTATTTGTTCAGCTAATCTTCAATCTATCCGGAAGTTTTTCCATGAAACCTGACAATTCCGCCCGGGAACTATACAATGTTGGCGTGGATTTGGGATCTCCGATCTCAATGGCATATCTCGACCGGCGGCCATTCGCTTTCAACGGCAGAATTGAGGTGGTGGATGTCGAACGCAGGTAATCCCCGGAAATGCATCTCAAATGATCCATCATATATGTAATTTTAGAATAAAGATGGCCACACACGCTCTATTTTAGATTTCCATAATTTCATTAAATTTTTCATGCTGAATGGTTTAGGTGGAAATAAACCTCATCCGGAGATCATAAATAATCTCTGTAAAGGGCCAGGTTCTCCTTGAGTAGATCGGCAATCGGGAGATTATAGGGGCATTTTTGCTCGCATTCACCGCATTCGATGCATTCCGCCACGCTTTCCATGGCTTTCCCCAGCCAGGCCGTTACCCCTTCGCGGGGTAAACGATTTGCAGCCGCCTGAAATATCAGGACGGATGGGATCTGGACGCCCTGTTCACACGGCATACAGTATTCGCAACGGTGACAGAACTTTTCCCCTAAAACTGACCGTATGTTCTCTATTTCTATCAAATCTGCCTTCGATAGGGATTTCGGGCTCGCGTATAACTCAATGATTTCATCCGCTTCTTTTTTGGCCCGGATTCCGGGAATAGGGACGACATCAGGGTGTTGCTGTAAAAACCCGAAACAAAGATCAGCACGTTCCAGCAAACCGCCGCCAAGGGGCTTCATCCCGATGAGGCCGACATCATGTCGGCGTGCCTGAGGAAATAGCTCGTTGGCCGGATCATTTTCGATAAAATTAAATGGAAACTGGAGGGTTTGAAACAATCCCGTTTTCAGTGCTTCCAGAGCCGTCGGGATATTGTGCGACGAGATCCCGATATGACGAATTTTGCCGGCATCACGCGCCCTGCGGGCCGCTTCAAAAGCCCCATGCGGCCCAAGTACCTGCTGAAGATTTTCCTGGTTTGATACATTGTGAAGCTGATAGAGGTCAATCCAATCCGATTTAAGCTGCTGCAATGAAAGATCGATATGGGCGGCAACCTCTTTTGCATCTCTCTGGGCGGTTTTGGTGGCAATAACCACCTTTTCTCGAACAGCTTCCAGGGCGGTTCCAATTTTTTCCTCACTGCTGAGATACATATTGGCGGTATCAAAAAACGTAATCCCGAGATCGAAACAGTACTTGACGATGGACACCGCCTCGTTCATCGTCAACGCCATGATCGGGATGCCCCCAAAGCCGATCTCGGAAATTTCCAAATCGGTTCCAGCAAGTCTAATCGTATTCATTTTTGCTCCTCACTAATAAAAATATCGCTTTAGCGCTAAATAATCGCCACAATTATCTGATCTTAAAGCCATGTTCTTTTTGCCAATCAGGACCGAATTTCTTTTCGCAATAGTCCGCCAGGCGGTCAAACCAGCGCCACCACACATTCTTGCCTTTTTCCCGGGCTTCATAGATATCGGATAGGTACGTCGTGATGTCGGCCATCTTTTCTTTGGGTACAAACGATGCCGCCCCGATGTCATAGGATTTTTTTATATCTTCAGGAGTCATGGCATAGGCCGTCAACATGACAGCGGCCACTCGTTTATCGGTGCAGATTTTCAACAACTGGTAGCCATCGACGCCCATGATGTCCAATATCGCCATATCAAAATACTGGTTTTCGAGCAAATCTTCAGCTTCTTCAAAATTAGTTGCCCTGGTAACCTTGCACTCGACCAGCAAATCAGTCAGGGTTTCCAATACATCCGGCTCATCATCGACAATGAGGATTCTCTTTCCCGCCAGCAGATTTTGTTTTTCCATATACATGCCTCCCTTAGAGATAAACGGCAATCAGCCGATCCTAATTTAATGAGCTGAAAAATCTTATAATAAAGGATAGGAACCAAAAAAAACAGTAAAAAATTTGAAATGAACGATTGCAAAAAACTATTTCGGTTTCCTCCTCTCTTCCCATTCAACATTCGATGTTGGACGTTTGATGCTCGACCTGCCCGCAATGCCTTGAAACCGGTGTGAGGCCAATTTAACTATTTATGTTTATCAGATTTGACAGCTTAAGCGCTATGTTCATCGGTTTTCTGGGTCTGTTGACGATCTCGCTAATCACTTTTTTTGCCTTCGCAGGTTTGAACCGCTGGCTATCCCCGGCCTCTTTATACTTTTCAGTCGGAATTTCTTTTTTGCTGGCTTATATTTTTAACCTGCAAAAAATGAAAAAATTACTTCTGCAGGCCAAGGAGAACTGGGAGGAATCTTTTAACACGATAAACGATGCAATTTGCATTCAAGACCATAATTGTAACATTATCCTAGCCAACCGGGCCGCAGAGCAAACTTTCGGCCCGCCTCTTTTGGAATTTTTAAAGCAGCGCTGCGGCAAACAGTGCTGCGAAAATAATGATTCCATTGCCGGGAACAACCCAGGGATAAAAGAAGGCGGTTCTACGGAAGAAATATTTCATCCCGAGTTGAATCGATATCTTGAAATTAAAACGCTTCCTCAATTCGATGAAAATCGCCATCTAAAAGGAATTGTTCAGGTCGTCAGAGATATTACCGAGAACAAGAATTCAGAAAAAGAGCACCGGATGTTGCAGGAACAATTGGTTCAGGCCCAAAAAATGGAGGCGATCGGCACTCTGGCCGGGGGGATCGCCCACGATTTTAACAATATATTGGCAGCCGTAATGGGTTATACAGAATTGACGTTGCTGTCGCTTCCTGAAAAAAGTCAGTTGGCGGATCAATTAAACCATGTAATCAAAGCCAGCCTGCGAGCAAAAGAATTGGTAGAACAAATCCTGACCATCAGTCGCCAGACTGCTCAGAATTTCCCGCCGCAACCCATCCAAATCGGGCTGATTATAAGAGAAGCGTTGAAACTTATCCAATCGACCTTCCCCAGCACCATCCAGCTCAAGCTGAAAATTGCCAGCAACGGCAAGGTGGTTATCGACCCAAGCCAGATGCATCAAATTACCATGAACCTCTGTACGAATGCGAACCATGCCCGGAAAGACACGGGCGAAAGCACAGCGGTCCAGTCGCCCCCTACTGGAGCCGAACGGATCCTGTTTGTCGACGATGAACCGGAATTGGTGGCCCTCGGCCGGGAAATGCTCGAACACCTGGGTTATCAGGTCGTCACAGAAAACAACGGCATTGACGCTCTGAAGGAATTCAAAGAAAACCCGAACCACTACGATGTCGTCGTAACGGACATGACCATGCCGAAGATGACAGGTGAAAAACTTGCCCGGGAACTCATAAGCATCCGTCCGAAAATTTCCATCATCCTGTGCACAGGATTCAACGAACAGATCAATGAACAAAAAGCAAAGGCTATCGGCATCAAAGCCTTTTTAATGAAGCCACTGACACTAAATCGCCTCGCCTGTATAGTCAGGACAGTAATGGATCAAAGGATTGAAATGTTACAATAGAGACCAAGAAGACGTGACAGGCTATGACAAGGGTAGGGTCCTATAAGCGCTAAGTTATTATTACACTGGGGGAGCTGTGGAAGGTTTACTTAAAACAAATGAAATTAAATTGCAAAGCGAAGCGACATCCACAAATATTCAATTTTCAATATTCATTCCTGTGGAACCCCCTGGTCATTCCATCCTTTGGCCTTATAGTACTGCTTGACCATACGGCCAACCGGTACGACCTGTCCCTTGGAAGCCCCTTCTTTCAAAGGTTCATGGGTAAAACGTCTGGGCAGGGTGTCCTGGTCGGCAGTTACGCCGAAATCGATATTCATTTTACGATCTTTATCGATGACGCCTTTCAAAGCGTCATCCAATTTTTCGGGGGTGAATTTTAGGCCCGTGCCGGCGGTCAACAAACGTGAAGCAAAATCAAAATCGAGAATGTCCATACTCAACCCGATGTTCTTGCACATGGTCAGACAGTCGGTAAGCAGGGCTTGGCGCTCGGTGTGCTCCACCAGGATGGCCTTGCCGTTGTCGGACAACCGATCGGCAATCTCACGGATGCCCCAACGTTTTTCGGCTTCATCATAACGCTCGGTCAATTCAAAAAACGGTTCGGCTCTCAAATGATCGCCGCCTCGGGAAGCGATGGCATAGGTCAGACCAAAGGCTTTGATTCCGCGGGGATCGCCACAGATCATATCCAGTCCCTTAACATGAAAGGCATATTCCCCGGTACCTTTACCGAAATGTCGGGCCAGGCTGCGGGTGCCTTCGGCAAAGAGATTACCGATGCCTTCCCGACGGATGATCATACCCAACAGTTTTTCGACCGTTTGGCAGTTGCCCCAGGTAAAATCGAGTCCATCAAAATCGTCTCTGGTGAGCAGTCCTCTTTGAACACATTCCATCGCCCAGCCGATGGTCTCCCCCGAGCTGAGGGAATCCAGGCCCATGCGATTGAGGAATGCATTCATTTTAAGACCAAATTCAAGATCATTGTTGCCGATTCGGGAAGTATAACTACAGAGGGTTTCAAACTCAGGGCCTTCGGCCTCGACCTCGCCGCTAAGATAATAGCGGGAGCAATGAAGGTTGCAATTAAAGCAGGATTTATTTTTGACTTTGAATTTTTCAGCCAGGGTTTCACCGCTGACACGATCCACATATCCGCACAGGCCTTGCTGAAAATGATCGGTGGGCAGAATTCCGATACCGTTTAAAGCTTTCATCAGCAAGGTGGATCCCAGGGCATTGCGTTTTTTATATTCCGGGTGGGTCATTATCTTCTGATCCAATTCCCGGCAAAGGTCCAGATAACCCAGTGTATCCGCCACTGTCAGTCGTCCCCGGCCTCGAACGGCCACGGCTTTCAAATGTTTGGAACCGAATAAACACCCCATACCGGTGCGGCCGCACATGCGGGAATTATTGCACGCCACGGTGGCATACTTTACCAGGTTCTCCCCGGCCGGGCCGATGGCGGCCACCTGAACGGCATTGTCATTGAGGTCTTTGCGAATCGCTGCGGTGGTCTGCCAGATATCTTTGCCCCACAAATGGGATGCCTCCCGGATTTCAACGTGATCATCGGCAATGTAGAGATAGCAGGGTTTTTCGCAGCGTCCGGTCATCACGACCTGGTCGTAACCGGCCAGTTTAAGTTCGGCGCCGAAAAACCCGCCGGCCGCCGAATCTCCAAGGATGCCCGTTAGCGGCGATTTTCCGGAAATAGTCATAAAGGCCGAAGCCGACAAAAGCGTTCCGGTGAGCGGACCGACACCGATAAGCAGCATATTCTCGGGCGTAAGGGGATCGCAATCCCGTTCCAATTCTTCGTACAGACGGGTGGAATTGAGTCCCCGGCCGCCGATGACATTGAGCATGTAATCCGGATCTGTTTTCTCTCGCCGTATCTGTTCTGAAGTCAGATCCACCCGCAGGATATGTCCGCCATAACCGTGCAGCATTTAGCCTCTCCTTTCTGCAACCCAACTGTCTCTGAGTTCCCGTGAAAGCGTCATGGCATAGCTTAGCCGCTTTCCCTCCGGGCTAAGTCCGCGGCTTGATTTTTTGAAATCCTTTAAGCTGACTGCTCCGCTGACATCGGCTTCGTCGTGAATGGCGTCCAGGGTACAGGCCTTGACGCAGCGCGGGTCTCCGCCGCAAAGATCGCAGACAAGCGGGATTTCCTCATACAGTTCAATCGCACCGATCGGACACATGAGCTCGCAGGCACCGCAGGCTGTGCACAACGTCGGCGAGACGATCACCTGCCCCAGTGCGCCAACTTCGATGGCTTTTTCAGGACATTTAGTGCAATAGCGTTCCTGGCACTGTTGGCAGACCACCGGATAATCTATTCCGATATCTTCAATTTTAACAACTTTAATCCGGGCCCCGCTGCGTCCGATTTTACCGGAATGAAAAAACGAACAATTCACCTCGCAACGACTGCAGCCGGAACACTTGGCAAGTTCGAGGGTGATCATGTTTGGCTGATCCTTTCGATACGGTAATGGACACATCCCCTGGGGTCGGGACATACGAACACTTGGCCGCTTTTGGCAGTCCAATCCCCTTTATCGGGCTGGGCTCGCTGCAGCAAAGGGAAAATAGGCATCATGCTCTGCAGGGCCCACATGCAAATATGACCGCCCTGCGGAATCAATATCTTACCGCCGTCAACAACGAAACTGTCTCCCACCAGTATGGGTTGATTGCAGTAACCGTCGATTTTCTCTGCTGTCACTTTAAGTTTGTGCATACCTTTTGCGCTCTTATCCGGATCTCGTAATTGACTTTAAATCTAGCGTATTTTCCGGGACATTATGAATGTCCAATTATCATGAGATAACTGCTGGAGTCTGTGCAGTTTAGGGTAATCGAGGGTTGTATGTCAAGTGCATATTTTATGGATGTCAACCGTTGATTTTTTATATAATGATTAATTCCAATTATTTATATAATTCAGCGACAACCAACTTGAGCTTGACAATTAAAGCCCTATATACTAAGTAAATGCCATTCATTTTGCAGAAATCACTCATCCCACAAATAGATTGCTGTTCAGGGTAAAAACTCTGAAACCTCCGATATCCATGAAAGTACTTAAAACCACCAAACAAGATTCGGAATCTCTGACACAGCGCAAAGACCTGCGGTCGGCCATCATTACGGGAAAAATTGCGGGAGGAACCCGGCTGGTGGAATCCACTCTGGCAGCCAGCACGGGTGTCAGCCGGACGCCGGTTCGAGAGGCCCTGCACAAGTTGGCCCTGGAGGGACTGCTGTATTCAATTCCCCGGGCCGGGTACAATGTGGAGGAAATGACCGACTATGACATCCAGGACCTGTTCACAACCCGCATGACCATCGAACAAATAGCGGCGCGATTGTCAATGGAAAAAATAGCAAAAAATGAACTGGATAAGCTGGCATTGAACATTAAAAATGGAGGGTAAAAAAATGAAAAAGCGTTTATCGATTGTTTTATCGCTGGTGCTGATTCTTGGAATGGCCGGACTTGGACACAGTGCGGATGTAAAAAAAGGGATTCATGTCGGCAATGCCGGTGCGTTCACCGGGGATGCGGCTGCACCCTGCGCGGAAATCTACAACTCAGCCCAGATTGCGGTGGATGAATGGAATGCCAAAGGAGGCATTCAGGGCGTCAAAATCAAACAAATCATGGGAGATGACGCCATGGACCCCGCCCAGGGCGTCAATGTTGCGCATAAGTTTGCGGCCGATGAATTGATGTACGGCGTTGTGGGTCCGCCCATGAGTCACATCGCCCAGGCCACACTCAAAATATACGGTGCGGCAGATATGGCCTGCATCACGACTGCGGCCTCCAAACCCGATCTGACGGAACAGGGATACAAACACTTTTTCAGGGTCAACGCGCGGAATGATGCCCACGGCTGGAATTGCGCCCTGTTCATGAAAAAAGTCCTCAAGGCTAAACGTGTCGCAATCCTCAACGAGAAAACCGCCTATAATGTCAATATGGCCAAAGAAACAATTGCCGGCCTGAAAAAATTGGGCATAACGGATATTATGCAGGAAACCATCGTCGGTGGGGCCAAGGACTATTCAGCGGTTCTGACCAAGGTGAAAGCCTTCAGCCCGGATGTGCTATTTTTTGTCGCCACCACCGCACCGGACAGTGCCATTGGCGTGCGCCAAACCAAAGAGCTGGGAATCGACGCCATCTACTTCGGCACCGAAGGCGCCCGGGACAAGAAAGATTTCATCAAAGCGGCCGAGGGCACTGCCGAGGGCGCTTATGTCTATCATTTCGCGCCTGACATCTATTCGATATCCGAGGCGGCCGATTATGTTAAGAAATACGAGAGCACCTATGAAGTTCTCAGTGGTTTCGGTCCACCCGCCTACGAGGCGATGAATATCCTGCTGACGGCGATAGACAAGGCAGCTGCGGACGGAAATATCACGCGCAAGGAAGTGGTGGCGTATTTGCACAAAACAGATAACTACAAAGGAATCCTGGGATTTCCCATTACCTTCGATGCCAAAGGTGATCTTAAGGGCGGCGCCACCTATTTCTTCCAGGTCGTCGGCGATGATTTCAAGCAGGTAGCGGTAATGACCGGAAAGTAATGTGTCCGGTGTATTTAGATATTATTGATTATTTTTGACAATATATTGCACGATGGACAAGGTGTCAGGTTTCGGGTGTCGGGGAAGGCAGATGCTGATACTGACACCCCTTGTATAAAACTCTTCATTATGCAAGTTTGAGATTCCGCCTGGCCGAAACAGTGAACAGATTCAACGTTTCTTTTTCGATTTGACCGGCCGTTTTTTTGGCCGGCGGTCCGCCTGCGGCGGAACACCTGAAACCATATATCTTTGAACTCAGAAACCTTGAACCCATGACGCATTAACCCTCAACCGATAACCAATCAATTTTGGATATATATCTTCAGCAATTACCCCAGCAACTGGTAAACGGCTTAACTCTGGGCGGCGTCTATGCGTTGGTTGCCATCGGCTATACCATGGTCTATGGCATCCTGGGCATGCTCAACTTTGCCCATGGCGAGATATATATGATCGGCGGTTTTACCGGGTGGTGGGTGCTCCATCTGTTAACCCGCAACAATCAGGTGATGATGAATGCGGTCCTGGTGATATCGCTGATGATCATACTGGCCATGGGCGTCTCCGGCCTGGTCGGACTGATGACGGAACGTTTTGCCTATCGTCCGTTACGCAACGCCCCCCGCATGAATTTACTTCTCAGTGCCCTGGGGGTTTCTATTTTTTTGCAGAACCTCGTGTTGACCTACCAGGGCGCCAAAGTCCGCGTGTTTCACATTGCTTCCCTGATTCCTGAAAGCATCCGCGTATTGCATGTCGGCTCTACTGTTTTTTCGTTTATGCGGGTTCTGGTCATTGCCGTCACTTTTATTCTCATGGGACTTTTGACGATATTGATCAAAAAAACCAAGGTCGGCAAGGCCATGCGAGCTACAGCCCAGGATATTGAAGCGGCAGCCTTTATGGGGATCGACGTGGATAGAATTGTCGTTGTCGTCTTCCTGATTGGCTCCGCCCTGGGAGGCGCAGCTGGCGTGCTGGTGGGTCTGTTGTTCACCCAAGTGGATTACTATGTCGGATTCCAGGCGGGACTGAAGGGCTTTACAGCCGCAGTTCTGGGAGGCATCGGCAGTATACAGGGGGCTATGGTCGGCGGTATCCTGTTGGGACTGATCGAATCGTTGGCCGTCACTTTTCTGCCTTCGGCTTACAAGGATGTTGTTGCCTTCGTAATTTTAATCGCCGTACTCATTATCCGGCCCAGGGGGTTGATGGGCGAAAAAATTCCTGAAAAAGTCTAATGATCGGGGATTTAGGATTGCGGAAGGACGTGAAGGTGGAAAGATGGGAAGGTGAGAAGGTAGGAAGGACTGAGGATAAAGGCTAAAGGATAAAGGTTTTAGATCCGAAACATATTTCATTGATTATCGCTATTTTTCTTTTGCTTTAGCCTTTTGCCTTTCTCCTTTAACCTTTTACCTGGGTAAACCCGATCAACTATTTATCTAAACTTAATGAACCCTGAAACAAATACAGCGGCCTTAAACAGCACGGATTCACTATCCTGGCGCAAGCCCAATCGGTTGGTGCTTTATGGCGTCATCGTAATTATTCTGGTCACGGCACCCCACCTGATGCCGAATAATTACTGGCTGCGGATATTTACCATGACCGGGCTGTGGGTCATGCTGGCCCTCGGACTGAATGTGGTGGCGGGGTTTGCCGGTCTGCTCGATCTGGCCTATGTGGCATTTTTTGGCATCGGCGGTTATACGTTTGCCCTGTTATCTTCCAATCAGTTTGATATTCACCTGCCCTTTTTAATCGTTTTACCGCTAGCTGCCCTTTTCACCATGATCATCGGTCTCGCCCTGGGATCAACCAGCATACGCTTAAAGGGAGATTACCTGGCCATTGTCACCCTGGCATTCGCCCAGATCTTTAAATTGCTGCTGCAAAACCTTGACACGCCGGTGGATATCACCGGTGGCGTCAACGGGATCTACAGCTTCGACCCTATTAATGTTTTCGGCTTTAGGATTATTTCCCCCGTAGCCTATGCTTATCTCATCTGGATCTTTGCCGCCATCGCCACCATAGGGTCTCTCCGGATCAAATATTCCCGGATCGGCCGAGGATGGGAGGCGATTCGCGAGGATGAACTGGCGGCGGGGGCCATGGGTGTCGATACCACCGGGATGAAATTGATGGCCTTTGCCGGCGGCGCTTTTACCGCCGGTGCCGCCGGTGCTTTGTTTGCTTCTTTTCAGGACTCCGTATTCCCCAACAATTTTGATTTCCAGCAACTGGTGATTGTCTACTGCATGGTAATTCTGGGAGGATTGGGAAATATTGCCGGGGTCATTGCCGGGGCGGTTCTGCTTTCGATTCTACCTGAATTTTTGCGGGAATACGGTGCCTACCGTATGATGTCTTATGGTTTGGTTCTGATTTTATTGATG
>Ga0316189_10002430_pt1 | contig 18299 bp, 16 predicted proteins | sample LowCovwburrow_MG_FD_204930 | JGI IMG/M metagenome (GOLD analysis project Ga0316189, IMG submission 204930) | Coastal sediment microbial communities from Maine, United States - Lowes Cove worm burrow | ecosystem: Environmental > Aquatic > Marine > Coastal > Sediment | place: USA: Maine...
GAAGACGAGCAAGAAGCTGAACAGGCAAAATCATCTTCAGATTCTACGAACTGATCTGGCAGCACCTGCACTGGGTGCTACAGGTCTGTAGCTCGACCAATATTGCGACCCATGTAAACAGCTGAGCCCGCTTTTATACTTTCATCCAGGTCGAAATTTTCAGTTGTTATCAGAATTACGGTTGAGCCCAGATTGAAACGACCCATTTCATCGCCCCGCTTCAGGGCGATTTCTCCGGCGGCATAATCAAATCTTTTTATCCTGCTGCCGATAGTTGTCACCAGGCCATGCCAAACGGTCTCGGTTGCTGAAACATTGATCGCGCCGACAAGCACCATCATCATGGGACCATGTCGGGTCTCAAACTGGCAAACGACACGTTCATTTCGTGCAAACAGCCGCGGTATCGCTTTGACCGTGTAGGCTGCAACACTGAACAGACGCCCCGGTATATAGGTCATGTGTTTCAGCTCTGCATCGACCGGCATATGAATGCGGTGATAGTCGCGTGGTGAGAGATAGAGTGTCGCAAACTTGCCATTGTTGAAAGGTTCTGCCAGTGCTTCATCCCCTCCGAGTAATTCCAGCAGGGTGTAATCGCGTCCCTTGGCCTGAAATATGCGTCCGTTATCGATAGCGCCTGCCTGGCTGACCGTGCCATCAACAGGACATACCCAGTTACTGTTATCACTGTCCAGCGGGCGCGATTCGGGTTTAAGTGCACGGGTAAAAAAAGCGTTCAGACTTTCATAGCTGTATTTGTCTGTGATCTCGGCTTCTTCCAGGTTCACGCTATGCAGTTGCGTGTATATGCGAATGGCGAGATTTTTGAAAGGCTTGAAACGTATACGCGCAAGCTTGAATATGCACCATGAAATGGCATGATGTGGCAGTATATAAAACGGCAGCGAACGCAGTCGCTCATTCAGTGTTGCTTTCATGGCTTCGTGTTAGTGATGGTGGTGATGTGAATGGTCTTCAGCTGAAGACTTTCTGATTTCCAGGTCGATGGCAATCGTTGTGCCATCATCGAATGTCATGCTGCAGCTGGTCTTGTCACCGGCCAGTAAATGACGTGCAGGCTTGAACAGCATGATGTGATAACCGCCCGGTTCCAGCTCCAGTTCGGATTCGGCCGGTATGTTTAATACCTGCTGATGCTCCATGCGCGCCATGTCGTCTTTTTCCACGGTGCGATGGAATTCAGCACGTTCAAATTCCTTGCATTGCATGGACACCGCCTGGCGGTCCTGTTGGGTTTCATTCTCTATTTTCATATAAGCGGCCATGACCTTGCTCACCGGCGGCGCTTCAGCAATCCAGGCATCATCGATTTCGAGTTTGTCATCTGCAATAGCGAAATGGCTGATGAGTGTTGCAAGTATAATTATTGGGAGTCTTCGTGCGAATAGCTTCATATCAGGTGGATGATGTCTATAAAATGATGGATTATAACCGAGTCATGCAATATGCGGGTTACAATCAACAGACTATGAATATTCGCGCAATAGCAGGTGAGCTGCATACCATCCGCGACCTGGTGCGATGGGGGATGAGCCAGTTCAACAAGGCCGGGCTGTGTTTTGCCCACGGTATGCCGAATGCACTGGACGAGGCTGTGTATCTGTGCCTCGCGACTCTGCATTTGCCGCCGGACCTCGGTGATGATTATTTTGACTGCCGCCTGACGCACGAGGAGAAGCGCGCCGTGCTGGAAAACTACAAGCTGCGGTTGCATAAGCGAAAACCTGCGGCTTACATTACCAGGGAGGCGTGGTTTGCGGGCTTGAATTTTTATGTTGATGAGCGTGTATTGATCCCGCGTTCGCCGATTGCCGAATTGATCCAGCAGCAATTCTCGCCATGGATAGATCATGACAATGTCAAACGCGTGCTCGATTTATGCACCGGCAGCGGTTGTATTGCCGTTGCTTGTGCCTACGCCTTCGAGCAGGCGGACATTGTCGCCAGTGATGTGTCAAAGGATGCGCTTGATGTTGCCGCTATCAATCGCAGCAATCACGGGCTCGAAGACCGCCTGCAGTTGATTGAATCGGACCTGTTCGACAATATACCGCAACAAGAATTCGATATCATCGTCTCCAATCCACCGTATGTTTCTGAACATGAAATGACCGGGCTGGACAAGGAGTTCAGCTTTGAGCCGGGCAGCGGTCTGGTTGCAGGTAAAACGGGCATGGATATCGTTGTGCCCATGCTGCAGCAGGCCGAAAACTACCTGTCAGATCACGGCATTCTTGTAGTGGAAGTCGGCTACTCAATGCCGGCACTGATGCAGCTGCTGCCCGGGGTGCCGTTTACCTGGCTGGAGTTTGCGCATGGCGGTGAAGGCGTGTTTCTGCTGACCGCGGAACAGCTGCGTGCCAGCAAGCAGATGTTCGATGCTTTGTGATTTGATGTTAACATCGCCTCCATAATAACCATTCCTCAACAAAAGATTCGAATTCATCATGTCCGGCAATACCATAGGCAAGTTGTTTACAGTTACTACAAGTGGCGAGTCGCATGGGCCTGCCTTGCTCGGCATCGTCGACGGCTGTCCGCCGGGCCTGTCCCTGTCAGAACATGACCTGCAGCTCGACCTCGATCGACGCAAACCCGGCACTTCACGCCACACCACGCAGCGGCGCGAACCGGACCAGGTCAAAATCCTGTCGGGCGTGTTTGAAGGCATGACAACCGGAACCAGTATCGGCCTGATCATCGAGAACGTGGATCAGCGTTCGAAAGACTACAGCAATATCATGAACACGTTCCGTCCCGGGCACGCTGATTACAGCTATCAGCAGAAATATGGTTTCAGGGACTACCGTGGCGGCGGGCGTTCCTCTGCGCGTGAAACCGCGATGCGTGTTGCAGCCGGCGCTATCGCAAAGAAATACCTTGCGGACAGCTTTGGCATAAAAATTTATGGTTACCTGTCACAGCTCGGTCCCGTCAAGGCCGAAAAATTTGATCCTGGCGAAGTCAATAACAATCCTTTCTTCTGTCCGGATGTCGACAAGGTTGCAGAGATGGAAGCCTACATGGATGCCTTGCGCAAGGAGGGTGATTCCGTAGGTGCGAATATTACAGCCGTTGCAGAAGGCGTGCCCCCGGGTCTGGGTGAGCCGGTGTTTGATCGTCTGGATGCGGATATCGCGCAGGCAATGATGGCGATCAATGCGGCCAAGGGTGTCGAGATTGGTGATGGCTTTGCCTGTGTCGCAGCCAAAGGCACCGCGTTCAGGGATGAGATAACCCCAGAAGGGTTCCTCAGTAATCATGCCGGCGGCATTCTCGGCGGTATCTCTTCGGGTCAGAACATTGTCGTGCACACGGCATTCAAGCCGACTTCCAGTTTGCGCTTGCCGGGGCGTACGATTGATATCGACGGTAATGCGGCTGAAGTTGTGACCACGGGGCGTCATGATCCCTGTGTTGGAATCCGGGCAACACCGATCTGTGAAGCGATGCTCGCGATCGTCATCATGGATCATATGCTGCGTTTTCGAGCGCAATGCGCAGACGTAGAGTCTCAAACGCCTATCATTCCGGCGGGTGCAGATTAATACTGCCTGATGACAGACCCGCATATTGCACAAAGGCGGATAAATACTGATGGGCATTGATGAGTAATGTAATCAGCTACTGCAGCTGAACGGCATTAATGCTTTTACTGCTATTCCTATTTGGTTTTATGAACAATATTTTGTCAGGAACAAAATATCGCGCAAGCCCCGCAGGGGTGAGTCTCATGGATGAGACGAACAACCTGACGTCGCATCTTGAACGATCCCCCTTGATCCATAGCTATGGCTATGGATCCGCGGGCGATCGCCCAACCTGCTTAGCCAGCTTGCCCCTAAAATCCAAATCCTTTATGCAATATGCGGGTTAGCAGTACAACGCCTTACTGGCGTCTCTCCAGCTTCTACTTTTTCTATTTCGCATCGCTGGGTGCGCTGATACCCTACTGGAGCCTGTACCTCAAGTCGCTTGACTACAGTGCGCAGTCGATCGGCATATTGATGGCGATCATTCCAGCGACCAAGATATTCGCGCCCTATCTGTGGGGCTGGCTGGCAGATCGCACCCGGCACCCGATCACAATCATCCGGATGGCAAATCTGCTCGCCGTGGTGGCATTTGCCGGTGTGTTCGTCGATACCGGTTTTATCTGGCTGTCACTGGTTTTGCTGGCATTCAGTTTTTTCTGGAATTCATCCTTGCCGTTGTTCGAGGCCATGACGCTGAATCATCTCGGTGACGATGAACACAGGTACAGTGTTGTAAGACTGTGGGGCTCCCTCGGTTTTATTATGATGGTTGTGTTACTCGGCGAATATTTCGATATGACGAGTATCGACCGGGCGCCGCTGGTTATTGTCGTGCTGCTTGCCGGCATATTGCTGGCCAGCCTGATCGTGCCTGAACGCCTGAGTACGCATCATGAAGGCCAGGTGCCTATTATTCACGTGATACGCGAACCCGTAGTGCTGGCCTTTCTGCTGGTTTGTTTTCTGATGCTGATGAGCCACGGGCCGTATTACACCTTCTACAGCATCTATCTGGAAAGCCATGGTTACAGTCGCGGTATGATCGGCCTGCTGTGGGCGATCGGCGTGATGGCTGAGGTGATCGTGTTCCTGATGATGCATCGCCTGCTGCAGACGGTCGGGGCGCGGCAGTTATTGCTGGTCAGCTTTGTTTTAACGGCCGTGCGCTGGTTATTGATCGGTTTTTTTGTTGATAATCTTTCCGTGTTGTTTTTTGCGCAACTGTTTCATGCGTTCAGTTTCGGTGTTTTTCATGCGGTCAGTATTTCGCTGGTGCATCGGTTTTTTACCGGTCAGCACCAGGGTCGGGGCCAGGCCTTATATGCAAGCCTGAGTTTCGGTGCAGGCGGAGCGGCTGGCAGTTTACTCAGTGGCCTGTTGTGGGACCAGATCGATCATGCCTGGTTGTTCAGTCTTGCGGCCGCTGTTGCCGTCATTGCCTTTCTGGTGGTATGGCGCTTTATTCACTTCACGACTCATCAGCATACTTCATCAGCTGGCTGATCATCGCATTGGCCGCGTTTGATTTCGTTCTCATGCTATGAACAACGATGCCAAGCCGGCGTGTTGTGCGTGCATGTTTGATATCGAGTGCGATCAGGGTTTTATCAAGCATCGATAATGGCAGCATGCTCCAGCCCAGCCCCGTTTGTACCATGGCTTTTATGGTTTCAAGATAATGGGTTTCAAGCAAGGTGTTGACCGACTCATCAAGACCCAATGCAGTATCAATCAGCTTGCGGGTGTATGTACCCCTGGACGGCAGAATGGCGGCATGATTGAGCAGCTTTTTAATGGTTAGCTTGCTTTCAGCAGCCAATGGATGGTGTGTTGAAACCACGACACATAACGGATCGTTCCATACGGGCTTCATTTCGAGACGGTCATTATCCTCGCCAGGCAGGGTGATGATCGCCAGTTCAATGTCACCATTGATAATCTGCTGACAGGCCTCTTCTGAATCCATAAAGCTCAGCTTCAACTCAACATCCGGGTAGTTGTTTGAAAACTCGCGCAGCACCGGCGGCAATCGATGCAGGCCAATATGATGACTGGTGGCGAGGCTCAGAGTCCCGCTGGTGGTCTTGCGCAAATTACTGATGATGCGCCGGCTCTCGGCGATTTCGGCAACAATGCGCCTGCAGCTGGGGAGCAGGGCGTGGCCGGCTTCAGTCAGGCGGATGCTTTTACCGATGCGGTCGAACAAGGTAATGCCGAGCGAATGCTCGAGCGCCTGTATCCGTTTACTGACAGCAGGCTGGGTCAGAAACAGGGCATCTGCGGCGCGGGAGAATGAGCCCGTATCGCTGACAGTGAGAAATGCCTGAATGCCCTGGATGTCGATGTTCTTTAGGCCCTGTTGTTCGGATGAAAGCCATATAACTATAAGTAATAGTTTATATGAAAATAATGAATTTGTATTATGTGATATTCTGAATTAATCTTGGTCCTTATTGACTCCAACAGAACTTACGGACACGCAACAACAATGACTGCTAGAACGCTTTACGACAAGCTGTGGGATGACCATGTGGTGAGGACTGAGGAAGATGGCACCGCATTACTTTATATCGACCGTCACCTTGTGCACGAAGTCACATCGCCACAGGCTTTTGAAGGCCTGCGCATTGCCGGCCGCAAACCCTGGCGGACAGGCTCAGTACTCGCGGTACCCGATCATAATGTGCCGACAACGGACCGCAGTGCGGGCATAGCAGACCCGGTGGCGCGCTTGCAGGTCGAGACCCTGGACAATAACTGCAGCGAATTCGGATTGACCGAGTTTGATATGTCTGACATACGCCAGGGTATCGTACATGTTATCGGGCCTGAACAGGGCGCGACATTGCCGGGCATGACCGTTGTTTGCGGCGATTCTCATACTTCCACACACGGTGCTTTCGGTGCGCTGGCATTCGGTATCGGCACCTCCGAGGTCGAGCATGTGCTTGCTACGCAATGTTTGCTGCAGAAGAAAAATAAAAACATGCTGGTGTCCGTTGATGGTCGTGTCAATGAAGGCATCACCGCAAAAGATATTGTGCTGACGATTATCGGTGAAATTGGCACCGCCGGCGGCACCGGATTTGCGATCGAATTTGGCGGCGATGCAATACGAGCGCTCAGTATGGAAGGGCGCATGACCGTGTGCAACATGGCGATAGAAGCGGGTGCGCGTGCCGGCATGGTCGCGGTAGATGCAACAACGATCGATTACGTAAACAACAGGCCGTATGCGCCGCAGGGCGAGATGCGTGATCGTGCGATTGAAAACTGGCAGCAGCTGCACTCGGATAGTGACGCCGTTTTCGACAAGGTCGTGCATATTGATGCGGCTGGCATCAGGCCGCAAGTGACCTGGGGTACATCTCCCGAGATGGTTGCGGCAATTGATACAGCGGTTCCGGACCCGGATACGGTGGACGATCATGTGAAAGCGGATGGCATGCGCAAGGCGCTTGCCTATATGGGGCTGGAGGCCGGCACGCCGATCAATCAGATTGCTGTCGATAAAGTCTTTATCGGCTCATGCACCAATTCGCGTATCGAGGACTTGCGGGCGGCCGCAAAAGTGGCGCAGGGCAGAAAAGTCGCGAATAACATCAAGCTCGCTATGGTAGTGCCGGGATCGGGACTGGTAAAACAACAGGCCGAAGAGGAAGGGCTCGACAAGGTGTTTCTCGAAGCCGGGTTTGAATGGCGTGAACCGGGTTGCTCGATGTGCCTGGCGATGAATGCGGACAGGCTGGAACCGGGCGAACGTTGCGCATCAACGTCTAACAGGAATTTTGAAGGTCGACAGGGCCAGGGCGGGCGCACGCACCTGGTGAGCCCGGCGATGGCGGCAGCTGCCGCTGTAACAGGCCATTTTGTAGATGTTAATGACTTGATGTCACACAACTAAGAGAGAAGAGATGCAGGCATTTACCAAACATAGCGGAATCGTGGCGCCACTCGATCGGCCCAATGTCGATACTGACGCGATCATTCCGAAGCAGTATCTGAAGTCGATTAAACGCAGCGGTTTTGGTCCGAATGCATTCGATGACTGGCGCTATCTGGATGAAGGTGGGCCGGACATCGATAATTCAACACGTCGTGTCAATCCGGAATTTATTCTCAATCAGCAGCCATATGACAGGGCTACGGTTCTGCTTGCGCGTGAAAATTTCGGCTGCGGCTCATCACGTGAGCATGCGGTGTGGGCGCTGACGGATTTTGGTTTTCGTGCGGTCATTGCCCCCGGTTTTGCTGATATATTTTTCAATAACAGTTTCAAGAGCGGCTTGCTGCCGATCATTCTTGATAGTGCTGTTGTCGATGGTCTTTTCGACAAGGTTCAAAAAAACAAGGGTATTGAATTTACGATTGATCTCGAGTCGCAGACCGTAACTGCGGGTGAAAATGTTTATGCTTTTGAAATTGATGAATTTAAAAAATATTGCATGTTGAACGGGCTTGATGATATCGGCCTGACTTTACAGCATGCAGATGAGATCAAAGCGTACGAACAGCAAAGAAAACAAAACTCACCATGGTTGTTCTGATGGTGTGTATAAATAATAAAAATCCGCAGGCGCATAAATGAGCTATTCGAAACGTAGATTGCACACAGTCCGGCAAATTGTTTTCCTGTCAGTAGTTTTGCTGGTAACAGCATGCTCGAATAAAGCGTCGACATTTGTACCCGCGCCACAGGATGCAGACAAGGGGTCGATTGTTTATATCTATCGTCCATCCTCTTCGACCAATTTCATGATGTCGCCGAAAGTGGTGATTGACGGCAATGAAAAATTCAGCATTGGAAGTGGCGATTACAGGTATGTATACCTTCAAACCGGCAAGCATGCGGTTGGCCTGAATCCGACGGATCAATATTTTGCTGATGCTGCGCTGAGCCTGACTGTTGAAATGAATAAAAGTTACTACCTGCGTGTCAAAACCTCATTGCAGTTCGAGCCGGACACAATGAATACACGCAAGTTCTGGATTGAAGAAGTCGCAGAAAAACAGGCGCTCAAGGAAATCGCAGATACTGAGTATTCAGGACCCGTGATGCAACAGACAAATGCAGATCAACACAATGCGTCTGAAAACAGCGAAGGGTTTACAGTCGACAAAACGCAGGATCCATTTGCAGGCAAGCAGTAATGTTATCGGTCTGATAGCGGCTTGCGATAAACACGTAAACATAAATAGCGTATAATTCCGCCTGCCGTATTCTTCGGGAGTTGTACATAATTCATCAGGTACATGTATGAGTAAAAAGATTGCAGTTTTGCCGGGAGACGGCATCGGCATCGAGATCATTGCTGAAGCAGTCAAGCTGCTGGAATATCTAAAAAGTAACGGTCTCGATATAGAAATGGCCGAGGCCCCGGTCGGAGGCGCCGGTTATGATGCGGCCGGCAAGCCATTGCCTGATGAAACCCTTGCCCTGGTAAAAGAATCTGATGCAATTCTGCTGGGTGCTGTTGGTGGGCCACAGTATGAAGATCTGCCACGCGAGTTGCGCCCCGAAAGAGGCTTGCTTGGCCTGCGTTCCGAGCTGGGCCTGTTTGCAAACCTGCGTCCGGCAATCCTCTATCCACAACTTGCGGATGCGTCTTCACTCAAGCCGGATGTCGTGGCGGGGCTGGATATCATGATCGTGCGCGAACTCACCGGCGGCATTTATTTTGGTGAGCCTAGAGGTATACGCGAGAAAGGCAACGGTGAGCGCGAAGGCTTCAATACCCTGGTTTACAGTGAATCCGAAGTTGACCGTATCGCCCGGGTTGCTTTTGACATCGCAATGAAGCGTGGCAAGCGCCTGTGCTCGGTGGACAAGGCGAATGTGCTGGAAGTTTCCGAGCTCTGGCGCGAGGTGGTCATCAAGGCCGGTGCGGATTATCCCCAGGTCGAGCTCAGTCACATGTATGTTGATAACGCAGCAATGCAGCTGGTGAAGTGGCCCAAGCAGTTTGATGTAATGGTAACAAAGAACATGTTTGGTGATATCCTTTCTGATGCTGCGGCTATGCTCACAGGTTCGATTGGTATGTTGCCTTCGGCTTCGCTGGACGCGAACAGCAAGGGCATGTACGAACCGATTCACGGCTCAGCCCCCGATATTGCGGGCAAGGGTGTGGCAAACCCGCTGGCAACCATTTTATCGGTGGCCATGATGCTGCGCTACAGCCTGGATTATGCGACACTGGCTGATAAAATCGAGCATGCCGTTGGCAAGGTTCTTGATCAGGGTTTGCGTACGCCGGATATTATGGCCGAGGGCTGCAAGGAAGTGGGTACAGTTGAGATGGGTGAGGCAGTTCTGGGCGAGCTGTCTGCCTGAGCGATGAGATTACACAAGAGAGTATGAGCAAGACATTTGATGTAGCTGTTGTAGGTGCCACCGGCGCAGTGGGTGAAACCATGTTGTCGATTCTGGCAGAGCGCAAGTTTCCTGTGGGCAAAGTCTATGCACTGGCGAGCAGTCGTTCGGCCGGAAAAAGAGTCGAGTTCGGTGACAAACTGCTAAGCGTGCAGGATCTGGCCGAGTTTGATTTTTCCAAAGTACAGATTGGTTTGTTCTCTGCCGGCGCATCGATTTCAGAAGTATATGCACCTGAAGCTGCGGCAGCCGGCTGCGTGGTTATCGATAACACCTCGCAGTTTCGCTATGACGATGACATACCGCTGGTTGTGCCTGAAGTGAATCCGCACGCCATCGCTGATTACAAGACACGCGGCATTATTGCCAACCCCAATTGCTCAACAATACAAATGCTGGTTGCACTTAAGCCGATCAGGGATGCAGTGGGTATTGAGCGTATTAATGTAGCGACCTATCAGGCGGTTTCGGGTACCGGCAAGGAAGCTATCGAGGAACTGGCGGGTCAAACGGCTCAGCTGCTCAATGCCAAACCAATTAAAACCGAAGTGTATCCGAAACAGATTGCATTCAATGTGCTGCCGCAAATCGATGTCTTCCTCGACAACGGCTATACCAAGGAAGAAATGAAAATGGTGTGGGAGACCCGCAAGATTTTCGAGGATGACGCCATCCAGGTGAATCCAACAGCGGTTCGTGTGCCGGTTTTTTACGGGCATTCCGAAGCGGTGCATATTGAAACGGGTAAGAAGATCACTGCCGAGCAAGCTCGTGAGTTGCTATCCAGTGCTGATGGCATCGTTGTGCTGGATGATCGCAAAGACGGCGGTTACCCGACTGCGGTGACTGAAGGTGCAAATAATGATCCTGTTTATGTGGGTCGCATTCGCGAGGATATTTCACATGAAAAAGGGCTGGATCTGTGGGTCGTGGCCGATAACGTGCGCAAAGGGGCGGCATTAAATAGCGTGCAAATTGCGGAAATTTTGATAAAAGAGTATTTATAACCTATATTTAACCGTAGATACTTGAAGTATATTATCAAGGAGTTGCCGAAGGGGTCGGGAACTTAATTACAACAATAACAAAAACAGGGGACTGCAGCAGGGCTCAAGGCCTTGCCTTGACAGTATGAGAGGGGAAACCAGTGCGTAAAATCATCTTTGCCTTGGCGTTTGGGGCACTACTTCTGCCTGATTACGGCTTCACCCTGGGCCTGGGTGAAATCGAAGTTACTACAGCGCTAAACCAGGAACTGAATGCAGAAATCGAGCTGCTTTCGGCCGCACCGGAAGATGTAGAGACATTAATCGTAAAGCTCGCTTCTCGCGAAGAATTCATCCGGGCCGGTATCGATCGTCCCTACATGCTCAACAGCCTGAGATTCACTGCCGAGATGCGCGATGGAGTACCCTTTGTCAGGGTGACTTCTGACAAGCCCGTTCGTGAGCCATTCCTGAGTTTCCTGGTTGAAGTCGATTGGCCCAGGGGCCACATGATGCGTGAATACACCATCTTGCTTGATCCCCCGGTATTCCTCGAACAGCAGGCGCCTGCACAGCAGGAGCAGTTGAGACCCGCCGCGATGGAAGCATCGCCACCGGCCGCCAGGGGGGCGTCCGAACCACAGAGCAGCAGCGGATTCAGACCCGCTGTAATGGGAGCGGCAGCCACTACCCGGTCAGCCGCTGCAGTACCTGTTCCAGCGCCCGGCGTGCAAACATCACAAGCCCAGGCGCCATACCAGGCAGCACCTGCATATACACAGTCTTACTATCAATCCCCTGGCGGATACCGGGTACAACAGGGCGACACGCTCTGGAGCCTGGCTGATGCAATGCGGCCTGACCAGTCGGTGTCCATAGAACAAATGATGTTGGCAATGCTCCGGAGTAATCCGGAGGCTTTCATTAACGAGAACGTAAATGGGCTCAAGCGGGGCTACATTCTTCGTATTCCTGATCGTGATGACATCGTCGCAATAAACCAGGAAGAGGCTGTTGCACTGGTTCGCGAGCAAAATGCATTGTGGCGTGAGTACTATCAAGCTGTTGCTGGTGGAGAGACTGCTTCATCGATGGATCGAGAAGACGAAGGTAGCGCAGGCGCCGGTGTGGATGAAAGCGGCGACTCGCGCCTTGAGATCGTGGCAGCAGGTAGCGGCATTTCAGCTTCAGGTGCGAAAGACCCGACTCAAATGTCATCCAGCGAACTGCGCGCTGAACTCGCCATTGCCCGGGAAGCGCTGGAAACAGAGCGTGTTGAAAAAGAAGAAATTAATCAACGCGTGGTATCGCTCGAAGGTCAGGTCGACAGGATGAAATCCCTGTTGACACTGGAAGATTCTGATATGGCTGAAATGCAACAGGTGGCTACGCCTGTAGAGGGTGAAGCGATAACTGAAGCCGGTGCCTCTGAAGAAGCCATGTTCGAGGAACTCGCCGATGTCGAGATTGATGCAACGGTAATGGCTGACGATGCTGTAGTCGAGGACATCACAGAAACTGAAGAAGGCAGCGAACAGGTTTTCGTAGATGAAGGACAGATCGACGAGGAAATGGTTGAGCTGATGGAAGAGGTTGTTGAGCAGCCTGAAACATCAACTGAAGATTTTTCAGTAAGCCAGTCTACCGAGCCGGCATTCATGCAACAGCAGAAACAGGACCCGTTAGCGATGTTGCTGAATAACCCTGTTCTGCTGGCTGCGGCTGGCGGTGGCCTGCTGCTGGTGCTGTTGATGATCGCGCTTATTATGAAGCGTCGCAAGTCCGGCGATGAAGAGCTGGCTGTTGCCGGCAATCTTGACGATATGGACTACATTACTGACCAGGTTGACGACCGCGATGTCATACGTGAAGTCGAAGATGTGCAGGTAGAGCAGCAAATGGCCGAGGCTGAAACAGTTGCAACCGGACTTGATGCTGACACGGCTGCTATACAGTCTTCAACTGAAGATACAGTGGCTGCACCAGCTGAAGCTGAGGCAGAGGGTGAGCCGCGTGATGACGTCATCGCAGAGGCTGATGTCTACCTTGCTTATGGAATTTATCAGCAGGCTGAAGAGCTGCTGCAAAATGCCATCAAGGACAACCCGGATAAAGATGGCTATCGTGTGAAGCTGGCCGAGACATATCTTGCCGGTAAAAACTCCGATGGATTTGTCGAACTGGCTACGGAAATGAACCAGCGCCGGGGGAATGAAGATACACCTGCATGGCAGAAAATCGTTGCTATCGGTCAAGAACTTGTACCGGGTCATGCCTTGATCTCAGGTGCGTCAGCTGGTGGCCTGAGTATGGATGATGAACCGGCATCGCAATCACCTGAACCCCTGGATATTGATCCGGGTTCTGAAGAAGGTCAGCAAGCTGCAGCTCCGGAGCTTGATCTGGCTTTTGATGAATCTGAAGCTGGAATCATAGAAGCGCCGGAAGAGGAGCTCACGCCTGCTGAAAGTGTTGAATTCGACCTGTCTGAGACGGGGGCGGAAGCAGCGACAGAAACCGAAGAAGGTGAAGAAAGTATAGAGTTTGGCCTGGATGAAACGCAAACTTTTGAAGCAGGACAGACTACGCAAGAATTCTCGCTGGATATAGAAGCTTCAGAACTGGGCATTGAGGATGAGGAGTCAGGAGAAGCTGATGCCGGTGAGTTCGATCTCGATCTCAGTGCCGAGGCAGAAGAAACGCTTGCTGCAGATGATGAAACTGAAGACACAGGTCTTTCGCTGGATGATGTTAATGCAGCCAGCCTTGACTTTGATACCAGTGATTCGGCGGCAGAGGAGCTGGATATCGAGGAATCACTGGATGATGCAACCGCCGTGATTGATTTATCCGAAACTTCAATGGAAGAGGCCGTTGTTGAAATGGTCACCGAGCCGGGGACAGCACAGCCTGAAAGTAAGCCTGCGTCTCGTGCAGAATCGATGGATGATGATCTTGACCTGTCTGATCTGGATGATATTGACGAAGTCAGCACCAAGCTTGACTTAGCCAAGGCCTATCTTGATATGGGTGATGCAGACGGTACCCGAAGCATCCTTGATGAAGTGATGACAGAAGGCAATGACGACCAGAAGAAGGAAGCCGATGATCTGCTCAGGCAGCTTGGATAGTCGTCAAGATTATATAAATCACAAGTATTGAAATCAGAACGGCACCGGGGAGACCTGGTGCCGTTTTTTGTTTGAGCGGCCTTCGCATTTCCGAACAATTAGTCTCGCCTTGCAGCTGCGATATCACCGCAACTATTTATTATCACGTGTAACTAAACATTGGTTTCGCTCCTGCTGGAGCGAGTTACCTTTTTTGTTCGTGCAAAAAAGGTAACCGAAAAAACACGTCCCGGGCGCTCGTGCTACGCATACCCTCAGCCATCTTCACTGCCAACGGGTCGTCTTGACTCGCCATCCGGGCTCGACAAGACTCGATTGACCATCCCTGGTCAATCGACCCTATCAGTGAAGCTGTCCGCTTCGGCAGGCTCAGGACAGGCTTCGGCGAGCTTGACGGGAGGTGTAGTCTCCCCGTGAAGTTTGCCGAGGCATTTGCCTTTGGTAGGGAAAATTCGACAGGGACGTCGAATTTAGTCCTGTCGAGCCCGGACGGCGAGTCAGGACGGCCCGTTGGCAAAGGCGAATGCCTCGGGGACCCGAAGGGCAAACTGGTCGGGGCGGCGTTCTTTTGGTTACTTTTCTTCCGCTGTTGGAAGAAAAGTAACTCGCCCAACAGGGCGAAACAAAATGTTTAGTCTCGCAATAAATTTATCTGTAAACATAACAAGCAATAATCTGGAGTTTCATAGCGTGATACTCCAGACTATGCGGGTTATGCATGTCGCTCACGTTCGAGCGGCAGCGCTGTAGTGTGTTTTACTGCGGAATCCAGTTTGATGAACAAGATAGAACAGCCACAAACTTATCGTATTGCCCTGGGTATAGAGTATGACGGCAGCCGCTATTGCGGTTGGCAGATGCAATCACACGGTACGCGCACGGTACAGGATGAAATCGAGAAGGCCCTTTCTGTCGTGGCAGATCACCCGCTACAGGTTGTTTGTGCAGGGCGTACCGATACCGGTGTTCATGCTACCGGGCAGGTGGTTCATTTTGATACTTATGCGCAGAGAAAATTAAAGGCCTGGGTGATGGGCGTCAATACACATTTGCCTGATGACATCTGTGTACACTGGTCAAAACAGGTCGATGCTGGTTTCAGCTCGCGCTTCAGCGCGACCATGCGCAGCTACCGTTATGTGATCCAGCAGCGTGCAGCAAGGCCTGCATTGTACAGTCACCGTGTGACCTGGGTGTACGAGGATCTGAACGCGCGTGCGATGCATGAAGCGGCACAGGCACTGCTTGGCGAAAATGACTTTTCTTCATTTCGCTCATCCGCCTGCCAGTCCGAGCATGCGATACGATTCATCAAGTCAATCGAGATTTCAGCTGAAAGCTCGTTCGTTTATATCGATATTCAGGCCAATGCCTTTCTGCACCACATGGTGCGCAACATTGTCGGGTCATTGCTCAAAGTGGGCACAGGTGAACGGCAGGTAACCTGGATGGCTGAATTGCTGGCGTTAAAAGACCGAACCCGGGCGGGTCCTACGGCCCCTGCGCAGGGTTTGTACCTGGTTGCTGTACAATATCCACCTGAATATGATTTGCCGGTATCCGGCATGGTGCCTCACTTCGGCGGTGGAGACGGGCGGTAATCAACCAGCCCGCATATTGCATGAGAACACTCACAAATCCACTTAAGCATATGAACGGGATTGAAATTTTTCGTATATTAGAAAAGCACACTATGCACCCAACAACGTTATGCAGTTTTTGGGGAAATTTCAGCGGCCACTTTGCCCGATTGGTCTGTAACCATAGCTATGGCTATGCTTTTCGACCAATCGGGCAAATTGACTCACTGAAATCCCCCCCAAAATCCTGCATTCTCATGCAATATACGGGCTAGACCTATTTTCAGGATCATCCATTGAAACAACGTACACGTGTTAAAATCTGTGGCATTACCCGCGCTGAGGATGCGCTTGCAGCGGCAGCAATGGGGGTCGATGCGATCGGGCTGGTGTTCTATGACAACAGTCCACGCAACGTCGAAATAGAACAGGCTGCGGCAATTTGCCGGCAACTGCCTGCTTTCGTCACCACGGTGGCGCTGTTTCTGGATGCTGAACAATCGTTGGTCAATGAAGTGCTGACACACGTGCCGATTGAAGTCCTGCAGTTTCATGGGGCAGAGGATCCGGCCTACTGCGAGCGCTTTGCCAGGCCTTATATCAAGGCCCTGGGTATGAGATCTTTAAACCAGGAAGGCCTGATCAGCCTGTCAAAATCATATAAAAATGCACGGGGACTGCTGCTCGACAGTCATGAACCCGGCGCCGCAGGCGGAACCGGGGAGACCTTTGACTGGAATAATATTCCGGTGCTGAATAAACCGGTCATTCTTGCTGGCGGCCTGACGGTAAGTAATGTTGCTGAAGCGATCAGTCGTGTCCGACCATGGGCGATTGATGTCAGCAGCGGTGTGGAAGCGAATAAAGGTATCAAAAGTGTCGATCTGATGTCGGCATTTATGCAAGAGGTTGAAAATGCCGACAGATAATACGAAACAGACGATTGATTACTCAGCAATGCCGGATGAACGCGGCCATTTTGGCATCTATGGCGGCCGCTTCGTTTCGGAAACACTGATGCAGGCGCTGGATGAATTGCGCGATGCATATGAGAAATTCAGCACGGACAAGGACTTCCAGGCGGAGTTTGATGCTGACCTGGCCTACTATGTCGGGCGACCCAGCCCGCTGTATCATGCCGAACGTCTGTCGAAAGAAACCGGCGGCGCGCAGATTTTCCTCAAGCGCGAAGACCTCAATCACACCGGCGCCCACAAGGTGAATAACACCATTGGCCAGGCGCTGCTGGCCAGGGCTATGGGTAAAAACCGGGTTATCGCTGAAACCGGCGCCGGCCAGCATGGTGTTGCCACAGCCACGGTCGCGGCGCGTTTTGGCATGGAATGCGTGGTTTACATGGGCGCCGAAGACATCGTGCGCCAGGCGCCGAATGTTTACCGCATGAAATTGCTGGGCGCCGATGTTGTTCCGGTAACTTCGGGTTCCAAAACACTGAAAGACGCGCTGAATGAAGCCATGCGTGACTGGGTGACCAATGTCGATGACACGTTCTACATTATCGGCACTGTTGCCGGGCCGCACCCGTATCCGCAAATGGTCAGAGATTTCCAGTCCGTGATCGGCCGTGAAGCACGCAGCCAGATCCTCGAAATGACCGGCCGCCTGCCGGATGCACTGGTCGCCTGTGTCGGTGGCGGCTCCAATGCCATCGGTCTGTTTCATCCTTTCCTCGGCGATGAGTCTGTAGCCATGTACGGTGTCGAGGCGGCGGGTGATGGCCTCGAAACCGGTCACCATGCGGCGCCATTATGTGCCGGTCAGGCCGGGGTATTGCACGGCAACCGTACCTACCTGATGGAAGACAAGAGCGGGCAGATCATTGAAACGCATTCGGTCTCGGCCGGGCTGGACTACCCGGGTGTCGGCCCCGAACATTCATGGTTGAAGGACATTGGCCGGGTGAGCTACAGCGCGATTACCGATACGGAAGCGTTGCAGGCGTTCCATCAGCTCACGCGCATCGAGGGCATCATACCGGCACTCGAGTCCAGCCATGCCATGTCCTATGGCGTCAAACTGGCGGCTGCAATGAGTCCTGAACAGAACATGATCATCAATCTTTCCGGGCGTGGCGATAAGGACATGAACACCATAGCCAAAATCGAGGGTATAGAGTTGTGAGTCGTTTACAGGCATGTTTTGCACGTTTGCAGGCAGAAGATCGCAAGGCGCTGATTCCGTACATCATGACCGGTGACCCGCATCCGCATGTGACGGTGCCGTTGATGCATGCCATGGTGAAGGCAGGGGCGAATATCATCGAGCTGGGCGCGCCTTTTTCCGATCCGATGGCCGATGGCCCGGTGATACAGGCTGCGGCCGAACGCGCGCTCGAGTTCCATATTACGCTGGATGATGTGTTCAAAGCGGTCAGGAAGTTCCGCAAGCTCGATGATGTAACGCCGATTATCATGATGGGCTATCTCAACCTGATTGAAGTCGCAGGCTACGGCGCTTTCGCCAGGCTTGCGTCTGAAGCCGGCATCGATGGGATTATCACCGTCGATATGCCGCCCGAGGAGGCGCAGGACTATATTTCCGCGCTTGAAGGCGAGGGTCTGGACCCTGTATTCCTGATTGCGCCGACCAGCACGGATCAGCGTATTCGGAAAATCGGGGCTGTTGCCAGCGGATTTGTCTATTATGTA
>Ga0316189_10002431_pt1 | contig 18298 bp, 21 predicted proteins | sample LowCovwburrow_MG_FD_204930 | JGI IMG/M metagenome (GOLD analysis project Ga0316189, IMG submission 204930) | Coastal sediment microbial communities from Maine, United States - Lowes Cove worm burrow | ecosystem: Environmental > Aquatic > Marine > Coastal > Sediment | place: USA: Maine...
TCATGGTGTAGGTGAAGGAAAAGCTAAAAAATATGGCAAGGATTTTATTGCTCTAATTGCAGAGTATGTGGATGATAATGACATTTTAAGACCAGACGATTTTGTAGTTAAAAGCACAGGTTCAAACTCTGCACTCAAACTATATATCATTCAAAATGTAGATAGAAAATTGCCATTAAGCGACATCGCTTCCTCAAAAGGGATGACTATGACTGATTTTATAAAAGAAATGGAAGCCATAGTGTATTCTGGAACAAAGCTAAATATCAATTACTGGATTGATGATGTACTAGACGAGGATCAGCAAGAAGAAATTCATGAGTATTTTATGGACTCTGAAACCGATAAGATAACAGATGCCATTGAAGAATTTGATGGTGATTATGAAGATGAAGAACTTCGACTATACCGCATTAAATTTATTAGTGAGGTGGCAAATTAAACCCATACATGATGTACCGTCTTTTGAGAGTTTTTCTAACTTATGGAATCGTTTTTTCATAGTATGAGGCCTCTTAGTATGTTTGGATAATAGGAGTAATGCACAATATGACCAAACCAATGACATATACTCTAATTTTTATTGCAGTAGTCCTCATCGGATTCGCATACTCAGTGAAGTATGGAAATAAAGCAAAGAAAGAAATTGCGAAATTCAACCAGTCTGAAAACGAAACTGAACAAAATCCATATAATGATATACGGAATTTGGCATTTTCTGTAACTGCTGAACAACTTGGAATACAAATTCCGAACGATTCAATAAAAGTATACGGAATCATATCTGATATAGACATGAATGGAGAAACTGTAACTATTATAACCTACCTATCTGGCGATGCTAGTATTTATTTAAGTTCTGGTGGTGGTTTTATTGGTGCTGGACAACACGAAAGTGTTCAGAAAGTAACTAAAGAGTTCGTTGCTAATGGACATTTCAGTTTTTTTAAAGGAGAAAAATTTGATAAACCTGATTTACCTTTAAGTGGACATGCTAATTTCTATTTTCTTTCAAATATGGGACAAACGAAAATCACAGAAAGCATTTCAAAAATGGAAAACGGAAAATCAGAATTTTCTAAATTATTTGCAGATTTGAATAGCGTCATGACAGAAATAAGGCTGAAGAGCGGAGAATAACAGTGTGGGTAACAACCTGTATAACTAATTGTTCTGTCTATCTGTGCTCGGAAAATCCTACGGAGTTTCCTCAGATTCGTGATATTTTATTAACTTTCAACAAGCCAGCCCGATTAGCTATAATACGAACACGTTGGCAATAAATAAATTTTATACACAGAGATCTTGGAAATACATTATCATAAATGGTTAGAATTAAAAATATTACATCAATACTTCTCTGATGGTAAAATTCCAATATCGTTGGTTCCTGCTCAAGGAACTGCTATGATAATGAAAAGAAATAATATCCTAATACGTGAAATCGACGGTGTGTTTGAATTTTATATTGGATTAGATTCTGTCAATATTGATCAAGCTTCTTTAATTGAAAATTTAGAAAATCTCGAATTCGAGATTAATATTGAGGATCAATTATTTTTTAATTACACAGATTTGTCTCCAATAAATTCCGAAGAATATTACTTATTCCGTAATCTATTAAACAGTTCTGATTTATTAATTGAAAAGGCATCTTCTGAAGCTCTGGAAGGACAACTAAAAGATAATAGCATAGGAATACTTAAAATTAACGTTAGCGATTTACAAACGGAAAGTCTAACCTTATCATTCGATACACGGAAAGTTTTTTACGAATATCAAATTTTATTTTCAACGCATTCCAATTGGGAAATTATTGATTTAAAGGTTTATGGTTATGAGAATGAAGAATTTTTTGGCCCTATTGAGAAAACGATTGTTGGTGGTCAAAAGGCCCAAGTTTTTATGAGTCCTAATCCGATGCCTCTTCTTCAAATTCCTATTATACATCCAGAATTAAAGTTACAATATAATAAACATGGTTCCTCCAATATAAAAGAATTGGAGATGAAGCTACCAAATGTTTCACCAGAGAATCTAAGTTATAATGAAGATGACCGATTAGTTTCTTTTGCTATTGTTTACGTTTAGTTATTGTATAAAAACTATCACAGCAGTATTTCTTAGATTTAACTATTGCCAACAACCTATATACCTAATTGATTGTTTCGTGTAGAATCGTAAAATCCTCCGGAATAATCCTGAAGTTCATTTTCTTTGACTACTTTAGTTCTAACCAGCAGAACTAGCCGTAATGCAAAAACGCTGGCTTAATAAAACATAATAAATGAAAAGAATATTATTTTTCTTAGTTCTGATTTCAATTGTAAGCTGCAAACCTGAAATAAGAGAAAAAGAAACGGCTACCATCGAAATAATTCCTGAACCAGATTTTACAATAACGACACAAGTAAAAACCCATTATAAGTTTAGTAGTGAAATTCCACCTATTCTTAAAGTCGCAGATGGCAGTGTCATTGAAGCATTTACCCAAGAAGCAACTGGTGGTCAATTGACTATAAATTCAACACTTGAAGATTATTCCAAAGTAGATTGGGAAAAAGTTCATGTCTTAACCGGACCAATTTATGTAGAAGGTGCTGAAAAAGGAGATGTTCTAGCTGTTGAACTTTTAGATTTAGAGCCGGGAGATTGGGGATGGACAGGAATGGAGCCTGGTTTTGGTTTTTTAGCAGGAGAACATGATACATGGTTATTTAAAACCTATGAATTAGATAAAAAGAATAATGTGGTACACTTTTCAGAAAATATAAGTGTTCCCCTAAACCCATTTGCTGGAGTTATGGCAGTAGCTCCAGATTCAACAGCAATGTTGACTACATATCCACCTCGAGCCAACGGCGGAAATATGGATGACCCACATTTAGTGAAAGGTGTTACTGTATATCTTCCTGTTTTTAATAAGGGAGCACTTTTTTCAATCGGTGATCCTCATGCTGTTCAAGGTCTTGGAGAAGTTGTAGGAACAGCAGTAGAATGCGATATGAGAATACGATTTCGATTAAGCGTGATAAAGGATAAAAAAATCTCAGAACCCGAATATGAATCTAAAGCGTATTACGCTACAACTGGTTTTGGCACAACTATAGACGAAGCAGCTAAGAAAGCTACCCGTTATATGGTAGAACATATTTCAAAAACATACGACATGTCATGGGAAGAGGCATATATGCTATGTTCTCTTATTGGAGATTTAAAAATTGCAGAAGTCGTTGATGTACCTCATATGCTAGTTACTATGCATATTCCTAAAAGGGTTTTTGAAAACGATACTAGAGATTAATTTTGAATATTCGCGAATTTCAAATTCGGTTAATAGTTACTTAACCAAAGCAATGAAACCGCATATGTTATGTAAAAAAGGAGATGTTAGAGCGCTTGTAATTAAACTTAACTTTTCTTACGATCTTCAGCGATTTCAAAAGAAATCTCTTGTTTTTTACAATTCAAAACTAATTGCTTCAATTTAGATTTCGTGATTTTTGCAGCATCTGCTTCTTCAATCTGAAAATCAATTTTTGTAATACTTCTACCTTTTACACCTGCAGGATCAGATTCAAACTCAAAAGAATCTGAATTTAATTTTAATTCAAAATCTTTGCCAGTCATCGTCAGTTGTCCACCTTTTTTTGTCTTTACATTAAAAGCGCCAACGACTACCGTTTGAAAAATAAAATAACCGCCAAGTTCATTCAAGCCAGCAAATAACACATTATGGTCAGAAATGGCAAAGGGCTCATGCTCTATATCATTTATGATGGCGTCAATAGTATCTGAAGTTTTTATCGTTTCACTTGGTTTAGAATTTCCAAGTGCAGATTTTAATTTGGTAATGAAGCTCATAACAAAAAGTTTCGGCAAAATTACTTTTAATATTAGTACTGTACAAATGTAAATATGAAGGTTTTAAATTCTATCGTCATATATATGTACATATGAGCTAATTTTTTCACCAAACATTCAAGTTAATCTTTTCTGTTTCGCGCTTTTAACAGAGTTTACTATCTTTGCACCTCAATTAAAATAAAATACCATGCAAGACGGTTTATACGCAAAATTTAATACAACAAAAGGCGAAATTTTAGTCGCTTTAGAATATCAAAAAACACCAGGAACTGTAGGTAACTTTGTTGCTTTAGCAGAAGGTAATTTAGAAAATGCTGTGAAGCCACAAGGCACACCTTATTATGACGGATTGAAGTTTCACAGAGTGATTCCAGATTTTATGATTCAAGGTGGATGCCCACAAAGCACAGGAACTGGAAATCCAGGTTATAAGTTTGATGATGAATTTCATCCAGATTTGAAACATGATGCTCCAGGAGTATTATCTATGGCAAACGCAGGACCAGGAACTAACGGAAGTCAGTTTTTTATTACGCATATCGAAACACCTTGGTTAGATAATAATCATACGGTCTTCGGAAAAGTGATAGAAGGTCAAGATATTGTTGACGCTATCGCTCAAGGTGACGAGATCAAAACTTTAGAAATTGTAAGAGTTGGAAGCGATGCTGAAAACTTTAATGCTGTTGAAGCGTTTAGAACATTTGAAGGTTCTAGAGAAAAGAGAGTGGCTGCAGAACGTGAAGCTGCCAGTGCAGAATTAGATAAACTAGCTGCTGGTTTTGATGAAACAAAAAGCGGATTGCGTTACCAGATTATTCAAAAAGGAACTGGTAAAGCTGCTGAAGCAGGTAAAACGGTTTCAGTTCATTATAAAGGACAATTAGCTGACGGAACTGTTTTTGATTCATCATACAAAAGAAATGCACCTTTAGATTTTCAAGTTGGTGTAGGACAAGTGATCGCAGGTTGGGACGAAGGCATTTGTTTATTAAATGTTGGAGACAAAGCACGTTTGGTGATACCAAGTGATTTAGGTTATGGTGCTGCAGGAGCTGGAGGCGTAATTCCACCAGATGCTACTTTAGTATTTGATGTAGAATTAATGGATGTAAAGTAAGCAGAGAACCAATTTTGTAAGGCAAAATTGCGTGAATCACTTATACCGAACAAGTTTCGGGATCGAAATAAATAAAAAAGCACCAATTATGTTGGTGCTTTTTTTTTGCCTATATGATATAAAACTTATTTATTCTTATACGTTAAATCTACAATGAGCTCGGCTGCCTGCTTATTAAAAACTACTTTATAGGTTGAGTTTTCGTTATCATTCTCCTTAATATATAAATCATCAATTAGTGTGAAATCATTCTTTAAAATGTAATTATCTAAATTTACTTTTTCCGTATCGATTACAAATTTTGAGAATTTTTTATTGCCTGTACATTCACATTCTATTGCAGTAACTTCTGGAATATTGACTCCTGTCCTTAATTCTATATTGTCAATATTAAAGCGTTCACAAGACTGAGTATTATAAGCGTACCAGCCAAAGAGATATAGCCCTCCATAAAACATTCCGATAAATACCATAACTAATAGTATAACGATAATTACTTTTTTCATTGGCTTTGTTTTACAAGGTAATAACGTAGGAATATGAAATAATATTAGTATTCAACAATTCATCCATAAAAACATACAATTCAGTCATTCCTTTTTTTGAAATCAGTGCTTCTGTTAGATATTTGTCTCATCAATCACACTGAAATATTAGTTTCAGTTTAAAAAAGTAGTCCAATGGCAACCCTAGTTAAAATCTTTATGTTCATTTTATTTAGTCAATTTCTAAATGCTTACGATGCTTCAGGTCAAGATATCACTATTCAAATCAAAAACATCGACAATAATAAAGAATATGTATTTGTGGTGCTGTATAACGCTAAAGACGCATTTTTAAATGAGAGCTATAAAGGAGTAAAAAGTAACATTAAACAAAATAGTTGCGAAGTCATATTTAAAAATATACCTAAAGGCGTTTATGCTATATCATTGTTTCATGATGAAAATGAAAACAATAAAATGGATAAAAATTTCTTGAACATTCCAATGGAAGATTACGGTTGTTCTAATAATGCCAAGGGTTTTATGGGACCACCAAAATGGGAAGACGCGAAATTTGAAATTAAAAACAAATCAATAACACAAATTATAACACTATAATATCATGAAAAAATTAATTATAATCGTAATTGTATTGTTTTCAGGAGTAATAACTGCGCAATCTAATTTTGAAAAAGGAATGCAGAAAGCTTTTCAACTTTGGCAAGACAATAAAACAGATGAAGCTGAAAATATGTTTGAACGCATCTCAAATGCAGAAACTGACCAATGGTTACCACATTATTATATCGCTCAAATAAATAGTTTAAAGAGCTGGGAAGAAAAGGATGAAAATATCTTGAAAGCACAATTAGAAAAAGCTCAAGAACATCTTAATAGCGCTATTGCGATTAGTAAGGATAATCCTGAACTTTTAGTATTGCAAGCCATTGTCTTTACGAATTGGGTTGTTTTTGATGGCATGACCTACGGAATGAAATATTCTGGAAAAATAATAGAACTTTATAACAAGGCTTACAAACTAGCACCTCAAAATCCAAGAGTCGTATTTAGTAAGTCAGATTGGGCAATGGGAAGTGCACGTTATTTTGGGCAAGACACTAAACCGTTTTGTGCTGAGATCGAAAAATCCATAGAACTTTTTGCTACCTTTAAACCAGAAAGCAAGATGCATCCAAGTTGGGGAAAGCAGCGAGCTGAAGAGGTTGCTAAATCTTGTAAAGAGTAAATAAGGAATAAGCCATGTTAAGAAATTCGTTCAAAAAAATAGTCATTACATTTATTATTGGATGTGCCATCTTTGTTGTCGGTAAATTACTATCTACAGGTTTCAATTATAAATCAATCAACGCATTTTTATTTGAGTTTCTATTCTATCAGTTATTCACTTTTGTATTGGGTTATGTGAATACAACGTTTTTCAATTATATGGAACAACGTAAATGGCGTGAAAAAGATACCATATTACGTATCGTATTTGGGGTTTTAGGTTCGACTATTCTGACTTTAATAGCAATTTTCTTACTCCGAATTGGTATAGCTGTCCTTTTTGAAGGAGCTACAATAGAACAGTTTTTAGAGCAAGATTCTTGGCAAGGGTATTCTTTTGCACTTTGGGTGACATTAACAATCGTCTCTATTTTTCATATTGCAGCCTTTTACAACAAGTATCAGAAGAATAAAATAAAAGAACAAAAGGTTATTGCGGGAACGGCAAGTGCAAAGTTTGACGCTTTAAAAAATCAGTTAGATCCTCATTTTCTATTTAATAGTTTAAATGTACTCACGAGTTTAATTGAAGAAAACCCAAAGAATGCACAAAAGTTTACAACGTCTTTATCTAAAGTATATCGATATGTGCTTGAACAAAAAAATAAGGATTTAATTCCGGTTGATGAAGAACTGAATTTTGCTAGAACTTATATGTCGCTTTTGAAAATGCGCTTTGAAGACAGTATTATTTTTGAAATTCCAGAGCAGGCTTCAAATCCAGAAAGTAAAGTTGTGCCCTTATCCTTGCAATTACTGCTCGAAAATGCAGTAAAACATAATATGGTAACAAGCAGTAAGCCCTTGCATATTAAAATTTATGAATCAGGAGGCATGCTCATTGTAGAGAATAATCTTCAGCCAAAACAAATTGTAAAAAAGAGTAGTGGTGTAGGATTAGAAAATATCAAGCAACGCTATAAATTATTATCAAATAAAACAGTATCAATCAATCAACAAGCAAACAGTTTTGCTGTTGCAATTCCAATGCTTACAAAACAAGTATCAATCATGAAAGCAATCGAACCAAAATCAAAATTTGACGATACATACGTCAGAGCACGCAAACGTGTAGAAGAGATGAAAGAATTTTATTATAGCCTAATCTCCTACTGTTTTGTCATCCCATTTTTATTTTTTATCTGGTATACCTTTACGCCAAATACCATACAATGGTTCTGGTTTCCGATGTTTGGTTGGGGAATGGGATTAGCGTTTCATGCATACAAAGTATACGTCAATGATGGTGTATTAGGTAGCGGATGGGAAAAGCGTAAAATTGAAAAATTTATGCAAGAAGAAGAAGATAAAAAACATTGGAATTAAAGTATAACCACAATGGAAAATAATATAGAACCTTACGGAAACAATAGTAAGCAAAGCGCTTTTGAAAGAGAAGAAGCGTACTTAAGAGCTCAGAAAAAAGTAAAAGCACTTATTGGGTTTTACTGGCATTTTGCCTCTTATGTGATTGTCAATATTTTCATCATAAGTATGATTGTCATTAATGGAGGACGGTTTTGGAGTTTCGGGACATTTGCAACGGCATTCTTTTGGGGAATCGGACTCGCTTTTCACTTTTTAGGGGTGTATGGACCGGATTTTTTCTTCGGAAAGAATTGGGAAGAGCGCAAAATTAAGGAGATGATGGAAAAAGATGATAAACACTGGGAATAATGGATAAGAACGAATTTATATATAAAGAGCGTTATCAGCTCGCACAAAAAAGAGTAAAACGAATTAAAGGCTTTTACACACATGCCCTAATTTATATTATCGTAAATCTAGTTTTTGTTTACATAAATATTCAAAATTTAGATGAAGGTGAAAGCTATTTTCAATGGCGTAATTTTATTACATTTTCATTTTGGGGAGTAGGTTTATTAGCACATGCTGGTTCTGTTTTTTTACCAAATTTAATTTTCGGAAAGAATTGGGAAGCACGCAGAATACAGAAGTATATGGATAATGATGATTCTAGTTGGGAGTAATTAATTTAAGATTTTAGAGTTATGGAATTCAACAAAGACGAAGAAAAACGGTTCGTTAATGCAAAGAGAAAAGTTGATCGCATTAAAATTTTTTACTTGCATTTGGTATTGTATATTATTGTAGTAGCACTTATATCGTATAATTTTTATATTCTTGAAGAAGGACCATTTAAGAATAATATTACAGCATTAAATATTTCAGTTTTAGTGTTCTGGACAATTTTTATTAGTATTCATGGTTGGACCGTATTTAAAGGAAAACTGCTGTTTAAGAAACGTTGGGAGGATAAAAAAATAGAAAAGATTCTAAAAGAAAAAGAAGAGACCACTTTTTGGGAGTAAAGCCTGTCAAAAACATTATAAATTTAAAGCAATGAATATAATTATTATTGAAGATGAAAAACCATCCGCAAGACGTTTACAACGTATGTTGACGGAATTAGATATGGAAGCACAAACCATGTTACATTCAGTTGAAGAATCAATAGAGTGGTTTCAAAATAATGAGCACCCAGATTTAATCTTCTTAGATATTCAACTCAGTGATGGTTTGTCTTTTGAGATTTTTGAAACTATCGATATCAGTTCAGCTGTTATATTCACAACAGCATATGATGAGTATGCTTTGCAAGCCTTTAAGTTGAATAGTATCGACTATTTATTAAAACCTATTGATGATGACGATTTGGCTAGAGCCGTTTCTAAATATAAAGAACGGACACCAAAACAACAATCGGTAACCTTAGATTTTGATGATATAAAAAAGCTATTGGTGAACCCGATCGAACGCGAGTATAAAAAGCGATTTTCAGTTAAGGTTGGTCAGCATTTAAAATTGATCAATATTGATGATATTGAGTGTTTTTACAGTGAAAACAAAGGAACTTATGCCTATACGTCTGAAGGAAGAAATTATCTGCTCGATACAACTTTAGAGCAATTAGAAGATGAACTAGAACCACATAAGTTTTATAGAATTAGCCGAAAATTTTACATTAATGTCAATGCCATAAAAGATATGGTAAGTTATACCAACTCTAGGCTTCAAATTAAATTAAATACCTTTAAAGAGCAAGACGTGATTGTGGCTAGAGAACGCGTTAAGGATTTTAAAGAATGGTTGGCATAACGTCCAATTTAAAAGATATCAAAAAGGTCGCCAATATCGCCTAAAGAATCTCCTATGCCATCTAGTAAATCACCTGATAATAAGTCACTTAATCCAGCATCTAGAAAGATGTCGAGTAATAATAATTCGGTAAGCGAAGTCTCCCAATAGTTTTTAGATTTTTTCTTGGATTCTTTTTTCCATTCTTGGTATTGTTCTTCAGCTTTAGGTTTAATAATAGCAGGTGTATTCGTTTTAGAAGCATTCAAAATTGCATCATAAGCGTCTCTTTTTTTAGGATTTGATAGGATGTCAAAAGCTTCAACGAGCAAGTCAAACCGGACTCTTGCACCTTCCGATTTATTGTTGTCAGGATGATACAAAGCAATTTCGGTTCTGAATGCTTTTTTGATAGTGTCGATATCTGCTGATGTTTCAATGTTTAAAAGACGATAATGATTCTGTAATTCCATGATGTGATTATTTTGAAAGATGCACTTCTACTTGTGATTTGAAATTCTGGTAGTCGTCAACAAATAGTAGTAACTTGGTGTATGATTTTGGTTTTCCGTAGAGAAAATGTATCTGCTGAAGTGTTTTTAAATGAATGGCAACATTGCTATGTTCTAATTCTCCGAGAAGTGACAGGGTTTTCGTGCCTTTCTCTTTATCAAAATCTGATGAGTTTCCTAATTCTATCCGATCAATAGCCTCGTAAGGGATGTTTGTGTCACTTAATATTCCGAAGCGTAATTGTAAATAATTATCATGAATGCAAAGAGGTCGCTTGGGTACAGATCTAATAATGCCAAAGAGTTGAATTGCGGAGTAAAAACTCATACCTGTAAGTATCCAAGCCAATATGACACTCCATTTCGCTGTGAGTAAATGGATGGTCACCATTTCAATAGCAACGACAAAAATAATAGCGCCCAATGTAGATAAAATTCCAGAACCTTTATAATTTGAATACTCATTAGGTTGTAATGTTGTTTTTTTGAAATTGAAAAACCCGTAATAGATAAGTGCAATTTCGTTTGCTACCAATCTAGCTGCTGTTTTGGGAAACATAGATTCACAGGTACTTACTAAAGTACTGTAAAAATCTATATGAGTATTCGCTGTCTTTTTATACTGCTTAATCGCTTTCCTAACGTTTAATATAACAAAGGTGAGTATGCTTATTTCAATTATAGGAATTAACCATGTTTTTGCTAAACTCAATAGGCCTTGATTGGCTGTGGGAATAGTGTATGAGGCAATGACAGCACAAAGTATTAGAATTGGTGCTACTGTTAAGTTTGAAATATGACGTTTTCTTATGAGTAAAAAATAGAGTAACGGAATGGTGATAATAAAATCAATAGTAATATATGTAGATAGTTGGCTGCTATTGGCTAAATATAGATTTGAGTTTACTAGAAAAACTAAGGTTAATACAAGTACTAACGGAAATAAAAAAACTATTGCGTTTTGCTTTAAGGTAGAAGTTTTTGTCATAACTATCTTACTTTTAGTGAATCATCTATTGGACGCAATTTAATATAAAAAGTTACCATTTTATTTGCTTAAAATTTTAAAATTTTTAACGGTTAAAATAGTTGCTCAAGGATAATGAAAGCTTTAGTTTTCACAAAGCAAAAATTCACCTATGAAACTTAAATTCAATCTCCTCTTTCTTTTATGTGCTGTAAGCACTTTTACTTTTGCACAAGATTGGAAAACCTATCCTTATAATCCTAGTGGACAAGTGGCATTCTCAATAGATGAAGGTCGTCATGATAGTGAACCTATAGAATGGTGGTATTCTGCAGGTCATGTCGTTGGACAAACTACAGGGAAACATTATAGTTTTATGTATACATTTTTTTATTTTCCACAATCTGGATTTGACGGTTTCAGAATTTTAAATATCACAGATGACGATACAGGTACGTTTATTCAAGACGTAAAACCTTTAAACTATACAACGTTATCAACAACTGGTTTTGATATTGAAGCCGCTGTATTTGCGGTAGGTACAGAATTTTGGCGAAACAAAGAAGATGTCAATAATAGCCCTATTCCTTTTGAGTATGAACTATTTGCAGCGACTTCATCCTCAGGATTAGATATAGAATTTGAAACACTAAAGCGACCGCTTATTGTTGGCGATGATGGCTATTTAGATCAAGGTGAAAACAGTTATACATATTATTACTCGCAAACCATGAACGAAGTTACAGGTTCTTTAACTTTCAATGGTACAACAGAATCTGTTATTGGAACAGCATGGATAGATAGACAATATGGAAATTTCAACCCGTTTACAGGCGAAAAATATGAATGGTTTAGCATGCAACTTTCTAACGGAATGGATATTAACCTCTGGAATATATTTACCACAGATCGTTTAATTCCAAATGACGATAAATACAAAATTTTGGCAGCCTATATTGATGAAAGTACGCAATACACCTCTGATGATTTTGAAATTGAACGATTAGCTTTTAATTGTATGCCAGATGGTGAACGTTGTTACTCTAAGCAATGGCGATTAACATCTACACTCAATAATATAGACTTAATAATTACGACATTACATGATAATACTGAAGTTACCTTGCCTTTTCGTTTTTTTGAGGGTGCAACTTCTATATCTGGAACAGTAAATGGTGTGGCCGTTACAGGAATGGGTTTTGCCGAATTACTTCACGATTATGAACATCCTGATATATCAATTACGTCGCCTATTTCTGGTAACTATGATGCGAGTATGCCCATTACTTGGGAACTAAACAACCCAGACGATGGTCGACCAATTTTTTATGATTTAGAATATAGCATTGATAACCAAAATAGTTTTAACTCTATAGTAACGTCGCTTACAAATCCGTCATATTTATGGACAAGCCCAAGTATCTCTGAGGCTGATGAGTTGTGGTTTAAAATAACAGCGTATTCTATAGATGGCGTTTTAAATAATACCGTGATTAGTGCTTCAGCCTTATCGGCCACCTTGTCAACAAATAATCCGTTTTTAAATGCAATTAAGAGCTATCCTAACCCAGCAAGAGATATTTTTAATATAGAATTCAGTTCGGTTTTAAAAGGAAATTATACAATTGTAGATCTAAACGGACGTCATATAAAAACTTCTGAAATATTCAATACTCAAAACCTTTCATTGTCAACAAAACATTTGAAATCGGGTGTGTATTTTGTCTTAATAAAATCAGAAAAAGGCAATACAAACTTAAGATTTGTGAAGCAGTAGACTACTCCTCAATTCTATTGTCGTCAAAAGCTGATGGTAATAAATTAGGAATTAGTTTAGCAAATATTGGCAGTAAAATGGCTCCTCCTGGAAGCATAAAAATGGCTAAACTCGGTATCGTCTTTAGGGTATCTACTAGTTGAGCTTGCATTCGTTTTTGTTCGTCTTTGCTTAATTCTGTATGTGTTGACTTTGTAATTAACATCATCAAATCCTTGCTTTGACGCATTTCTTTCACCAATCGTTTGCTATTTCGTCTAATTAATTTATTAACTATCTGTGATGAATTTTCATAGAAGTTACCCATGGGATTGGTCTGTAAAAATAACATGACCTCCTTTTTATGTTCATCGTGAAATTTTGAGACACATAAAATAGAGTCTTGTATTTCAGAAATATTTATGTTGAGACGTTTTGCCAATTGTTTTAAAAACTGATATTCCGATTTTTCCAATATCTCATCATCCCAAACTGATAAACACATTAAATCTAATAAGTATTTTTTCTCATTGAAATTGATATCATAATCAATATCGTAAATAAGATCTTCAATCTCAATGTTTTTGTCTTCAAGAAAAGAGGTAGAAGTTTCGAAAATATCAATAATTTCTTTGTCGTAATCTGAGATCTTACTTTTAGAATTCAAAGATTGATATAAGGTTCCAATAATGATACTTTCTAATTTGGCAGCATAGGACTTTGGCTCTATTTCTTTCGATAAATACGCATCAAAGGTTAAAATATCTGAAAATAATAGCGAATTAGTAATAGATTTATTGAAGCTTCTGGTTAATAAATTGTCATCAAATTTAATGCGATCATGAATTAATCGTTCTAACATTGAGGTTTCACCTTTTCCAATAACAAGTTTATCCCAAAGCGATAAATCTGAAACTTCTAGTGCTTTATAAAACAGTAAAAGATCTTTTATAAATTCCTTTTTAGTAAATGTGCCTTTTTGAAAGTAATAGACGTGGTAAAATCCTGTGATGAGATTGACTTTTGCGAGCTCATCTTCAGAATAGTTGTGAATTTGTTCTATGTTATCAGTAATCGAAATATTCACACCATAGATAAAGCCAAAACGCTTTAAATTACTATACAAATCAGTATAGGACTCGAAAGGGACTCCTTTTTTTGAGAGTTGAGAGCAGAATTTTTCAATCCAACCATTTGTAGATGGATTCATGGTTTTTGTTTTTTGTATCTCGTCCTAAATAATCGACTCTGATAATAAGGGATTAAAAATAATTAATTAAACCTGAACAATAGTTTTATTGTGAAGGTTTTTTGATTTGTTGGGCATTATATTGATAGCATTTAAATTTACTAACAATCATGTTATAGTTTACAAGAAATAGTAGTGCAAATACATATTTTTATAATTGAAATTTTACTGGATAATTGATGAGGGTTTGTACCATAAAAAAAGCGCAAGTTTATGGAACTTACGCTTTTTTAGCTATTAATCATTAGGGAATTACTATAGGGCTATATCAATATTCCGGCTAGTCGTGCAAATGTATAGTTATTAATCCTTATAAAAATTGATGTATGTTAATAAATTCAGTTGTTTGATAATTCTTTTCTAATTCGGCTAAGACTTTCTGTAGTAATTCCTAAATATGAAGCAATATGGTAGTTTTTTACAGATTTTTCTATATTAGGATAGGCCTTAATAAAGTTGAGGTAGCGCTCAGTAGCTGTCTGTGATAAATTAGAAAGAATACGTTTTTGAAATGCTGCAAAAGCACGTTCTAGTTTAATTCTAAAAAAAGTTTCTATTGGTGGAATTTGTGCATAAAGCTCTTCTTTATCCGCTCTAGAAATGCGGTACATAGTTGCATCTTGTATAACTTCAATAGTCATGATAGCATTTGATTCTAAAAAGAAAGCGGTATAATCACTTATCCACCAATCTTTAATGCCAAATTGAACTGTATGTTCTTTACCATGCGAATCAATATGGTAGCTTCTTAAGCAACCGTCTAAAATATAATATTGATAATCAACATTATCATTATCATTTAATAAAGTATCACCTTTTTTAAACTTGACTTTATAAAACACAGACTCTATGATCTTAATCTGTTCATTAGAAAAAGATAAATCTTTAAAAATCTCCTTGATTTTAGTATTATCAGAACGCATGTAAAAAAGTAGCTAATTTGATAAAGAAGGTACGTTAATTCAATGCAAGAATCCTACTAGTACCGCTATTCTCAATATATATTAGTTAATCGGTTAGTATTAACATGAAAATCACGTTGATTAAACAAAATTGTATCAAATTGAAATTTTATAAAACCGCATCAGTGATTTTTACGTAAGTGTTTCCAGAGACTAATAATTAAACAAAAAAAATCTCATTTATTATGAAAAAATCAAAAATTTTAATTGGAGCAGCAGTCTTAACCATTGCTGGCTTTTTTGCAATTGCAGCCGATCATATTGACGCTCCTGCTGTTGCTGGTGGTACAAGTGATATCACAGACATTTACGGATTTCAAGCTCAAGACAATGACAACATTGTTTTCGTAGCCAACGTACAAGGATTAATTAGTCCTGCAAATACGGCAAGCGCCTCATTTGACGAAAATGTGCTCGTAGAGTTCAATATTGACAATGATGGTGATGCTGTAGCCGATTTAGTTATTCAAGCGATCCCAAGAGATGGTAAAATGTATTTCTTTGGACCTACAACACCTACACAAAGTGGATTAAATAGTACTATAAGTGCTACTGATGGTTTTGATTCTGTTGATATTTCTGAATATGGACAACCTGCAAACATTGAAACCACAACTGACGGCATGAAATTATTCGCAGGACCAAGAGATGATCCTTTCTTTATGGACTTTTTCCGTTATGGAGATATTCTTACACCAGATAATGGTATTAATTCATTCAACAATCCAGGGACCGACAGTTTCGCTGGTACGAATGTAATGTCAATTGTAGTTGAATTACCAAAGACTATGGTTGGTTCTGGAGAATCAGTAAATATTTGGGTAGAATCTAAAAGAAAACAATAAAAATTGTACTTCTCACAAGAAGGCAAAACTAAGTTTAAACATTAAAAAATAAAGAACATGAAATTCAATAATATAAAATTAGCAGCAATTGCATTGCTAGTATCATTTTCAGTATATAACTGCAGTAGTGATGATGATAATGGACCAACAGGACCAACAGGACCAAACTTTACAGGCACTTATGCTCAAGAAGATCAAATGGGTAGACCAGCTATTAACACAGTATTTGTGGGAATGGAAGATAAAAACACTTTTAATACAACATTACCTTCCAATCAAGGAGCGGCATTTCAAGCTAAATTTCAAGCGAGATTAGAAGCTCTAAATCCAGCACATATAGATCCTATGTATACAAATGCTTTGGGTTTTAATGCAGAAGAGTTTACGGGTGCATTAGCAACAGATGTATTGACAGTGTCCTTAACAGGAACAACAACATTTTTTGATGGCACAAACGTATTAACAGGTCGTGCTTTAGCTGATGATGTCATATCGGTTGAGTTATTACTAATCTTTGGTGGCCCAATGGGTGCTGATAATCCAGGGTTATCAAACGATAATGTAGATAGTAATGATAAAACATTTTTAACTTCATTTCCTTACTTAGCAACACCTCACTAAATTTTATTAATTCTGAAATGGGATGCTAACAGTCCCATTTCAGAATAATTTTACAAAAAAGAACTTTAAAAATAATCTCAAAACAAACACTAACATGAACTCTAAATACATTCTTATATTATCAGTATTTGCAGTAGTTCTATTTCCTAGCTGCTCACAAACTATTAGTACACAAATCACAGATACAAATGACTATAATGCGTATTTGACGACGACAGACAATGAAACCTTGAATCGTGCAAGACTAAATGAAGTCTTTTGGTCAAATAAAATTGAGAAAACACCAGATCAATATGGATTTCATAGTAAACTGGCATCTACATATACCAATTACTTTTCAGCAACAGGAGAAGTTGAATACCTTATAAAAGCTGAAAATGAACTCATAAAGGTTAACGAAACGACACGATATATGAACCCTTCATATCTCAAAAGTTTAGCCTATAATTATGTATCACAACATAAGTTTAAAGAGGCTTTAGAGCTTTTAGAAAAAGCAGAAACGTTAGGAGAACGCTTAAGTGAAACGCAAAAAATGCTTTTCGATGTGCACCTAGAATTAGGTAATTATGAAAAAGCCCAAGCCTACCTTAAAACCTTTGAAAAATTTAGTGATTTTGATTACCTCATTCGCTTATCTAAGTGGAGTGATCATAAAGGGAATTTGGATGCAGCCATTAAATATATGGAAAAAGCAATGGCAATAGCTGAATCGTCAAATCTAGACCACTTAAAACAATGGTCATATACTAATATTGCTGATTTCTATGGTCATGCAGGCGATATTGAAAAATCGTATAATCACTTTTTGAAAGCTTTAAAACTCGATCCAAATGATGCCTATGCAAAAAAAGGAATTGCATGGATTGTCTATTCGCACGAGAAAAATCCAGATGAAGCACTACGTATTTTAAGCTCAGTTACAAATGCGTACAAAGCTCCAGATTACTACTTGCTAAAATCTGAAATTGCAGATTTTAAAGGAGATAACGTCCTGCGAGATGCACAACTAGGGCTATATAAAATTGCAATGCAAAATAGCGCCTATGGCGACATGTATAACAAATACAATGTGCTTTTGTACACCGATGAAAACTCAAATTTAAAGGACGCTATTGCTATTGCTAAAACCGAAGTGAATAACAGGCCAACTCCTCAATCATACGATTTACTAGCTTGGTCTTACTTCAAAAACGGAAATCTAAATGAGGCACTACAAATTGTAGATGACCATATTATCAACAAAACTTTTGAGCCAGCGACGCTCTATCATGTAGCAGAAATTTATAAAGCTGCAGGAAGAACAGAAAATGTTGAACCTTTAAAAAAGGAATTATTGGCGAGCATATACGAGTTAGGACCAACTATGGAAGAAAAAATCACAAAGCTCTAATACATGAAAAATCAGCTGATTATATGTTTTTTGCTTCATCTATGTTTTGGGCAACTTGTTTCACAAGAATTAAGATTAATGCCTAGACATTTTGAAGACATGATACCACAGACTTTAGATTTTGATTTCAAAGAA
>Ga0316189_10002432_pt1 | contig 18295 bp, 35 predicted proteins | sample LowCovwburrow_MG_FD_204930 | JGI IMG/M metagenome (GOLD analysis project Ga0316189, IMG submission 204930) | Coastal sediment microbial communities from Maine, United States - Lowes Cove worm burrow | ecosystem: Environmental > Aquatic > Marine > Coastal > Sediment | place: USA: Maine...
CGGCCTTATCCCACGGGAAGTCAGGTCTGTCCCTCATCAGGTACTTGAGATCGAACTTGAGGTTGTGTCCTACAAATAGTACTTGCTTTCCTTCTTCTACTAAGGACTTGGCATAGTCTATAAGCTCGTTGATATCATCATTGATAGTTACCATGCCTACTGCACTGTGATACCATCCACATAGAAGCACTCTATTGTTTAGATAGTGTGCCTCCGGGCTATTCTTAGGCCCATCAGTAGTACACTCTAAATCTAGGGCGATGATTTCCATCGTGAATGCTCCGCTTTAGTCTTCCAATTGCTAGACAGGAAACGCCCTGTCGATACGTCGAAGTGTACCTCCGTCTTGATGTGCTTGAGTGACAGGTCACAGCATGGGGCCGGTGGTATCTTGTTCTTAGCCACATGGAAGTACCGTATGTCGGTACCTGAGTTGTCATCCTCATCCCCCTTGCCTATCATAATCAGGACATCTGCTTCCCCTTGCAGTGCAGTCTTAGACTTGTAGATCCTGTCCTGTGGAATATACGCCATGCCCTCCGCACTCGGGTCAGCTTGGACGATGGCAATAACTGGACCGTATCGTTCAGCGATACGACGCATCTCTTGACCGAGAGCTTCGAGTTTATCATGATCTTCCTTTCTGTCGGTTCCTGCCACTTTCGCCAGAACATTGATGCCGATGAGGTCGTAGTCTTTCCCCCGCAAGGTGCGGTGTATGTAACTGAGGTCCATTGAGGTGTTATGTTTGAGGTCCCATGTTCGTCCATCTAACCAGTCCAAGTAGTCTTGCTTTGTTTGAGCGGCATTGCCCATTACCCTGCGGTAGTCATAGTCAAGTGCAGCACCCACCATACGTGGGTACACCTTGTCCATTACTTCCTCGTTGTTAAAGAACACTGCATTGCCACCGGGTTTCAGTTGCTCTAGCATGAAGCTCATCTCTGAGCACAGGAAGCTAGTGCCTCCCACTTCAGGACGCTTGCCTACTAGTACGAAGTCACCCTTACCGACAGGTCCTATCGCACGGTTAAGATCTTCACACCTAAAGTAGAGTCCATCCCCTGCCCGTTGGTGCTGGGCTAGATCCTCAAGGTCAGGCTCAGAACTAACATCGTGGGTTGCCCTTTCAAGCGTACCTTCAAGGCGGGTGACGACTCCATTAGGAGAGACTCCACCGCTACGTAAGTCATCCAAAGACTCGGCAAGCTTTTGTTCGAATCTAAGACTCTCCAATTGAGCAACGAAAGTTCCCCTATTAGGGGTCTCTTGCGCTCTCGCGTTACTGACAATCGTACCATAGACTTGTTGTTGCTCCGTCTTCCAAGCCGGGTGTGCTGTCACCCGGAACCACATGTTAAAGTCATCATCAATCTCAGTTACCTCAGGGAACTCATCGAAGTATCGTCCGAAGTCTTGCACTAATTGCCATGACTCCTTGGTACACAGTGCCTTGTTGATGGTACTGCCATACGATTCGTAGTTCTCTCTGGTTGACATGAACTTGAGGATGTCGAGGTCTAGGTTATCCGTCATTTAGTATGCCTCTTATATCATCTTCATTATAATTCTTAGGGTCATCGTACCTATCTATAGTGCGGTGTTCTTTGCCATGTATCATGGCCCACGTTCTAGATATGTGGATGGCTTGGTCTTTCACATGAGGTGAGTCATTGTCCAGCCACACGATGAACTTGTCACAGTTAATATTCTTATACAGTGTCTCCGGTACTACCTTCACACCATAGTTAACTAGTACTGAGTGCATAGTAGCCCTTGCTACTGCCAAGCCTGATGCTAGGTCCTCCACTAGTATGATCCTTTGGTGTGCTCCGGCACGTATCCTAGTGTACGGCTTAACTTCTCCGTCCTTCTGGGCGGATAGATACTTAGCACCAAGTCCATCTATACTACGTAGTTGGTACCCTAATAGTTCAGTGCCGTGCCTCGGACTACCACTGCCATTTACTATATCATACTGTGGTAAGAAGATACGGTGAGTACTTGGATCGTACTGTATACATGCCCTCTGGCATTGCGCTTTGCTTAGCTTCTTCTCAATCCTCCATACAGTAGCCTCACCCGGCCAAAGACTGGGGTCAGGCTCCATATGATTAGGAGGAGCGAAGGGTACTTGCTTGTCAGGTACTACGATAGTTAGGTCTTTGTCCCTTCTATAGCTTGTGTGACCCTCTCCATGAAATACCCCTTTATCAGTACAGTTATGACAGTATGCTACTACTAGAGCAGGGGAACTAGCAGGGCGAGTGAGGTACAGCCTACGCCGTGTGTCCTCACCTGCCGTGCAGTTAGTATGATTCACCCTCTTAGTTTCCCCACGTTCAAGATCATCAATGTGATCAGCGAAGTCTTTAGTCGGTATCATCAGGCTCCCTCACTACTGGTAAGGCTGGGCCTACCCAGTCCATTTGATATACTGTCTCACCATCCGAGTGGATAGGTACCGTATAGTATGACTGTTGAAAGAACCTTCGTACCTCCTCTTCTGTGGGTACTGGGTTACTCATTGTCCCCCTCCGGTACACAACTGTACCTTGCACCGACATAGAAACCCGTATTGAAATCCTCTACTGCTTGCTCACCTGCCTCTACACAGGCAGCACGGGTGCTATATGTACGTTCTAGTTCGATAGACCCACCACTGCTACCCATTATCAACAAGATTAAAACCCAAGATGTATTCATTTAATGTACCGACTCGGTACTAGTACCGTCCTCTTTTAGACCAGTTTCAGGAGCTTTAGTTCCATCTGCTATGTCATTGATTTTAGTAGCAATCACATCCATCACTGCCTCAGACATACGCAACTGTGTTGCCATCCTTGCTAGTACTTTGGAAGCTGTGTGAGCAAATGCCAGACCTGTCACCACTAATACGCCAAGCACCGGCACTGCAAAGTTGGCACTCAAACCCATGTAATAGTAGCCGAGCACCAAGCTCGTTGGTATGGCTAAGCCAGCAGCATACCACGGCCCAGTAAACTTAGGCTGTGCTACTGCTACCTTAATAGCTTCACCACTGTCTATCTTATCTTGCCACTCTGTTGGTACATCATCGTTTGTCTTTACGGATATATAATCCTTACCTTTTTCCATTCTTGTATGCTCCATCTTTGATCACGTTGAATAACGTGGTGTTAATATCTTCGGGCTTGTTCAGTACCTTGAAGTTCTTATAGTAACTCTGGACTGCATCGGAACAGATGCCCACACCTATCAGTTCAATCTTACCTTCATCTTCTATCTGTTTTGTTACGTGCCTCAGGTTGCTATCACCTGATGACCTGCCCCAGCTACCTGCTGGGCATCCATCACTGAGTACAATGAGGATCTTGCGCATCTCCTTGCGCTTCGATAGCTCCCTGTATCCCCACATCAGAGCATCAGCATCGTTGTTAGCTGAGCTATACTTGTAGAACTTGGAGAAGTTCTCCGCTATCTGAGTAGGACTGATGCTACGGTCAGAGAATCTCTTGATGATACCAATGTCACACTCACTACGTGCATTGGTAAAGGCAGCGAGTGCTACTGGCACACGCAGTACCCTGTCCATCGTATGCACTAGCCGACCACTAGCATCGGCAGCGTACACCATCTTGTCACCATCCATACTACCAGACCAGTCGGTCAGTACTTGGACACAAGTGTTGAGTTTCTTTTGCTCATCGTAGCCATAGAAGATCTTCTTGTTCCACTCACCACCGTCAATCGGAGGCAGAGCAAGGCGGGTGATTGCCTGCTTGTCAAGCCGACCATGATACTTCTCACGCGATACACGACTCCGAGCCTTCGCTTGGAGATACCTTCGCACTTGAGATCCGAAGCGTCGAGCCTCTGTGTTGTCAGGCATGAATGAGCTTGGTGTACCACACGTACTGTACCAGCCTCCATTAGCTTTCTCCGGTTGCTCACTGCCACGGTGTAAGTCTACCTCATTGATCATACTCGCTGGCATCAGGGCTATCCTGCCCTTGGTATAGTCTTTCCAATCTATGCCTATGTTACCGGGCACAGCACCTAGTTCCTTAGCCTTCCACTCGTTGTGCTCACTGAGTACACTCTGCTTCCATGATACTACTTGCCCTTGCTTATGCTCAGTAGGAGGCTTGCCCTCCCCTTCTGTAAGTTCCCCATCACCAGTGCCCTCGTCCGCTGAAGTATCACCATCGCTTCCATCTGCCTCAGTGTCACCGGCTTGCCCACTATCTCCGGCTTCACTAGGTTCTTTACTATGACCCTGCTCCCGCATCTGTTCGCACTGCTCATCGTCTTCTCGTTCTGACTCTGGGAAGATACGTTTGTATAGATCGATTGCCACATCGAGGCAGTCATCTGGGGTGGAGGTGGTACGAAACCGTTCGACGTACCCTTCTTGAACCAGCTCATCTAATAGTCCTCTTGCTAATGGGTGTAATGCTTCCTTAAAGAACTCACGTTGTCCATCTATCTGAGAGATAGAGTCCCATGAGTTACGTGATAGCTGTCCTAATGCAGCTTGTACCTCGGATGCAAAGTGATGGGGCTGTAGTTCAGTACCCTCTGCTGCTGCCTTAGCATCAGCGGCGGCATTCATCTTCTTCCATTGAGGAGTAATCTCTTTAAGGATGATGTTGTTCTTATTAGACAACGCCACCCTGTCCCCTCGGTAAGACTGGCCTACCTCACGTTCCATACCATCATCTTCAACGGTGTTAAGCAAGCCGAACACAGCATCAGGTGTACCCTGAGGCAGTGCCTCCATGATGTCAAAGATCTCTGGCCTACTATGGTGCCCACATTCGTGGACTACCAGACCATACAATCTTTCCATTGCTTCCTTAGTTACTGGTGAAGTGACTTGAGGTAGGATGATAGTGCCATCCCTTGTAGTAGCAGCGACAGGTTGCCTTGATTCCCATTGTAGTGTAACGCCACTAGCTGAGCATCGACGTTGAAGCACACTTACCATGTGATCAAGGTCGAGCACTGACATTATATCACTCATTACATTCCCCTAAAGATTACGTACAAAGACTTGATGATAGATATCCTTGGCTACTGCTTGGTCATCCTTGCACAACTTGTCCCACCATGTGAGTCGCAATGCAAACTCTAAGTTGCCTACCATCTCTGCCTTCTCAGCCCATGCTAACAGGGACCGAACAGATATCGTAGCTTGCAAGCGTTGGTCATTGAACGCATTACGTGCTAGCTTAGCGAAGTCTACCATGCCACTGATCTGTGCCTTGCTAAGCAAGGTACTGTGGTTGGATATGATCTTCTTCTCTTGTGTCTTACCTAAGTAGAACACTTCGATAGCAGCACCAACACGGTCAAGTGTTGAAGCATCCTGTACTTGGGCATCAAACATACCTGTCTCATCACCACTACCTGCGGTGTTGTCAGTCAGGATGTACCACCAGTTATCAGGAGCCTTAAGCTTGCGCTCTTCTGCACTGCGTCCGGGTGCATCCGGTAAGACCACACATCTCGTATTCTTTTCCCGCAAGGACTGAAGAACGAGAGCTGAGTTGTGCCGGAAAGCTTCGTCTTCAATGAACATCCCTCCGTACTGTAAACTATCAGTAAGGATGGTTGGCTCTTGCTTGATACGCATCTGTCCTTCTTCATTGAAGTCTACTCCGGGTGATCCGAGGAAGTGTGCCTCTCTAGTTTCAGCGTTACATGACATTCTCCACGCAGGAATCCCGAGTTTAGCACACCACTGTACAGCCATCTCTGTCTTACCTGTCCCCTGTAACCCGTACAAAAGTGTGGTGTCTCCACAGTAGAGTGCCAAGGCCAGACGTTCCAGTACCGGCTTGTTCCAGACCCAACGTTTATCAACAGCCGGGATATGTAAGCGTGCTTCTTCATGCCAATCCTCTGGTTCAAATACACGGAAGCTCAGGTCAGGTATCTCACTAGGCTTGAGGCCAAAGATCTGACTGAACTTCTTGAATGTCCCACCACTAGGAGCAGGCTCTGCCCACTTCTTAGTTATATCGAATGGGTCCTTGATCACCTCGGCTTGTGCCTTCTGATCTTGCTTGATGATAGCATCAATCACATCGCCATCATATTTATTCTTCCAAGTATTACCAGCCATCATGAGTTCCCCGTAGGTACACCATTGATTGAAGACAAACGTACTGTGAATTCAATACGAGGTGGTGTTGCTGCATCAGTACCATTGAGTGTCACCTCAAGGGTAGCTTCGTCGTTGTCGTTCTCAAACATCTGGGATACCATCGTTCGGATGACATCATCCATGTTTGTTTTCTCAGCTAGACCGAGGTCGGTCGTTGACATATCATTATCTGTGCTCACTTAAGAACTCCTTACAGTTAGCCATTCATTGGCGTCGTTGAATCGAGGTGTTGGTGTGTAGTACTCAGCCAGTGCTCGGCCTATAGCTACAGCTCGGCCTATCTTACGTGATGGGTTGTCTACAGTAGAGCAGGATGCCTTGCCCTCTGCTACCACGTTGCCTTGCTTATCACGCAGCTTACAGATTGTAACGTAGCGTGTGTTGGTCTGTCCAATCTTCTTCAGTTGGTTCTTCGATAGTCTACCTTCATGCAAGTGAACAACGCAAGCCTTCAGTTGCGAGGGTACGTTACTCTCCACATACTTAATCGGATGTGCCATCATTAACTCCTTTGTGTTTAGCCCACCGCTCACCATCAGTGAAGCAGTAGGTATCATCGTCGCCCCATAGATCATGGGTGTTTAGTAATTCTAGTACCTTAGATATCAAGTCAAAGTTCTCTACCTCAAGGCCACGCCTTGATGTTGGGTAGTCCTTTAGTCTAGTGCCATATGTTCTGTTGACAATAGGTGTGTCGTTACTCTCTATCATGATGACACCACCTTAATGAAATCGTAGCTGGACCCGCTGTTGCATAGTTCGTCCGGTAACTCCAATGGGCCCACGACAGTTGGAAGCTCATCTTGTTCAACAGTAGAGGTTGTGCTATGCATCTCTGGAGAGAGGTGATCACTTGGTTCCTCTGACTCTCCGTTCGATGGTTCTTGTTCACCACCTTTAGTATTACTGACATGTATCCTCCCTGTCCAGCCACGCTGGTGTGCCGCGTCCCATACATCACTTAGCAAACCGAACACCGTGCCTGTCAGACCGTTATCCTTGGGATCTGCCAACCTATTCTTTGTTCGCAATATCATTGTCACTTGTCACCTCCTCTCTTCGCCCTCTCTCACTTCGTTCGAGAGGGCTACGAGAGGAGAGTCCCTCAGCTATGTTGACTCGCCACTCATTGAGCGCAGTTGATAAGAGAAACAGTATCCCAAACGGTATTAGTAGTACCACCATAAGGAACTCAAGTACTGCTGTGATACAGTACAACACACCACTTGCTATTGATCTGATCATTTGTATCCTACTCCCATGCACTCGACCCATTGGTCGGTGCCATTATTATAGAATGACATACACTTCTTAGGAAGTGTTTGTCTTTCATAGATCAAAGACTCTTGATCTTGAGCGTTGGCATACCCTGATACTGTCATCAGCACAGAGATAGCGAACATCCATATCAGTATCATGAACCCTGATATGAATATGAAACCCATCCATCCTTTCCATCTCATGTCCATCTCCTATTCAGTAAGGCTAGTTTAATAGTCACCTTCTGTAACTAAAACAGCACACATAATGTAGACCACCATAAACAGAATTATAAACATTTCGTTTCTCCTATCCATGTTGTCCATAGTCTACGAGGTACCACTCAGGGTCAATGTATGTACCCTTGTTCACCTTGTATGAGGCCGGTGACTTACGCCACTTGCCTATCTCTTTAGCTCTAGCCTGTCTCTTCTCAAACTTAGCTAGTGCTATCACATTACCCGGTGTGCAAGTCATACGCAGTGGCCCTGCCTCTGCGGTACGATCAAAGAACCCATCGAATGAATACCTCATAGTTGTTGCACCTCATCGATGATATGAATCAACTCATCCTCAGTGAGGTACTTAAATACATCATCAGTCAAGTGTGTGTCATAGCACAGGTCATACTCTCCATCCTCTTGCTGCTTAATGATAGCAGCCTCGTATGTATTAGCTTCTGCATATGGGCCACTAAAGAAACCCGCACTGCCATCCCAACCTGAGAGGACAGACAGGCCATAGCCGTTATCAAAGTGCAGTACTGCATAGTCTGCTCGTTCCCAGTGTCGGTGTTGCTTCCACTCTAAGTCATTGATAGTTTTCATTTGATTTCCTCCGTGTCTGTGACATCCCAATCCAATTCTTCAATTGGATACAGTTTGATGTCCTCGTATATAGCAGCATCTATATCATCAGGAGTGGCACCGTCCTTAACTACCACCTCTCCATGTACACTGTCCAGTACACTAGCACTGTATCTAATCTTCATTACTCAAATCTCCCTCGTATTGGGAAGGGCACTACGTTATCAGCAGGTAGCACAGGTTCCCATGTTATGTCATCAATCTCTTTGACTCCATTCAAGTAGTACTCTTGGAGTAGCTTCATCTTAATTGATAGGTCAGTAGCTTGACGCTCCACCTCTTCAGCCATCTCAGTTATGGTCCGTGTTGTCATCACTGCCCTCCTCAAGCTCATCGATTCTGGCTTGCAGCTCCTCATAACACTGTTCTTCCATAGCTAGCTCATTGGTCAAGCGCTCGATTTCTTCAATGGCTTTACCTAACCTCTTCGTATCTATCTTGCTATCCCACTCTCCTCCGTGGACTACGTGGTGATACAAGCGTCTGAGGTCAGCCAAGATCTCGTTACTCATTACAGTCCTCCAAACTTATAGGTTAAGATGATCTCATCTTGCCACACCTCTGGCTTGCTATTGAATGGCATACCACACGCCCAGTGTGACTGATGGTGGTAGCCTAGCTTCCAATTAGCGGGGTGTTCTACACCTAACTCAAAGTGTGCAGTGGGTGAGTCACATGTCCAAGCTCTCTTACTCTGCACGTAGTAGCTAGAGGTACCATCCAGTGAATGTCCTACACCTACCTCTAGGTAGGGCTTAGCACCAGCACAACCAGCTATAATGTACAAGCTCACCATCACTACCAACCATAGAGCTAGCTGTTCCTTGCTCATTACCTTAAGGAAGTTCATTGGTTTCTCCTGATGTAGTCCCACGGTATAGGGCCACGGATAGTGACGTACTTGTGCCCATTTGGGAGACTATTTTGCACAGCTTCACTGTCCGTAAAACGTAGGATGTCTCCCATACCTTCGATGTGGGCGGTGTCCTTGCCAGTCTCAATGTACTGTGTCCACCCATCGTATGTCTTGAATGCTCGGCGTTGCTCACTCCATACTCCCTTCATCGTTGGCTCCTATATACTGTATGACATCTTAACATCCATATGATAGCCCATAGTCCTGCGATACCGTACCACATCCACGGTACTGTCGTAACGTTAGCTAGTACTAAGCATACCATGTATGCTATGATAGCTCTATCAAGTGTCCCGTTGTCCATGTTTATCTTTCCTTGTGTACTTGGTTCTGTCTTTATGCGCCGAACCCTTACGCAGTAACTCAGGTCTACCAGTGTATGGCTTGACCTTACGCTTGTCTTTACTTCTTGAAATACTCTTCGTCATCGTTCCCTTCCGGTACCATAGACAGTACAGTTGGGGAAGGAGTAAACATAGACACGCAGTGTATGTGTGACCACTGCCCGGTATCACTCAGTTCCTCCCGTGATTCCAGTATTACTACGTTGTGCTGTCTGCACTTGACTCGTGTTACTTCGCGGGTCTTTGTGTTGTCCATGTCACTCCCTCATCCCTGTTAAATAAGAACATCTGGTGTCCAGCTCTAGTTACTACGATGATCTGCTCACTCAAGAGCACCCATACTGTAGCCTCTACTGGCTCCTCACCCTCAAAGAGGGTGACCCATACGATGTCACCTTTAGTTACCTTCATGCTAGTCTCCCGCTATGAAACACAGTAAGAATACCACCACCAGTATAAAGATAAGCATCAGTTGTACGCCTTGCTATAGATGCCGTTGTTCTTCGGCCATCCATGCGTGTTACCTGTGTCTGGTCGGACACCACCTTGGTACCGTACACTAGACCACGCCTTAGCTACACTACCAGCGTAGCTGGTGGCGCTGTTGTTCAAGTCAGTGATACGACATGACCCGTCAGGCTTTACCATGTCTATCTGGAACTGGCTCCCGTTCCCAAAGCTAGCTATACCTACCATGTGCTGCTGAAATTTACTCATTGCAAAGCCTCCTCTAATATAATCTCTTCTAGTATTCGTTCGAATACCTCATGTGCATAATACGCATAGTCACATAGGTCTCCGTCTACATCAAAGCTATTGACCATATCAATAACCTCTTCTTTAAGGCTTGCTTTCATCATCTTACCTCTCGTTCTAGGAATAGGGAGGTCGACCAGCTTTGCTCGCGCTGGCACTTTATAGCATCCACCTATCTCTTGGATAGGGCAACCTCAAAGACACACAAAAAAGCCCACTCCGAAGAGTGGGCTTGATGTGTACCCCTTATGATGCAGGTATGAAGAGCTTGATAGCTCCGAGGCAGCTAGCTTGCTTGCTGACCTGTGTATCAAACCGGGTCTGCAAAGCATAGGCAATCTTAGTCTCGCCACCCTTATTGCGACGGCCATACAGAACCACTGGTTCTGCTTTGGTGTCAGCATGAGCTTGAGCTTTCGCACTCATCAGGTCTACATAGGCAGCATCGGCCTTGATTGTGGTCTGCTCCTCCTTCGGAGCTTCCGGGGCAGCAGCTTCAGGCTGTGCGGTAATAGCTTGCGCTGTCATGGCATTGACCAGTCGGTCAAGGTTGTCTGCTACTACGTCCAGCTTTGCTGCGAGTTCCATCGTGGTTACTTTAGGCATTTCAAACTCCATTGTTGGCGAAGCCAACGTTCTGTACCTTACCGCATGGCGAGATTGCCAAGCGGCTTGTTGCTCAATCGGTGAGGGGCTATCCCTCTCCGTCCCTTCACTTCGTTCAGGGACAGAGAGGGATACACACCACCTTCGGTGGTGAAGTCAGGCCAAAGGCCTAGCATCCCAAGCCACATCCTCCGTAGGAGGATGGTCCAAGTCAATGGTACGATACTCCGTATCGTAATCGTCGGGGATGTAGTAGTCATTAGCCACCGTCCCTTCGGGACGCCAGTAGTTCCCAAGTCGGTAGACTTTAGCCGTATCCTCTTCGAGGATCAGGCCGAACAACCACACTTTGTGCCACGGTTGTAAACCGTAATCGTACTCGATATTGTCATCCATCATTTCACCTCCGGTGAAAACATTGCTTCGATGGCCTCATCCTGCATAGCAATCAGGTCATCATACGTGGTAATAGCTATTTGCTGTTGTTCACAGTCTTCGACTGTGTGATCCCAGTGTTCCACTGGAACCGAGTCCCAATCGTTGTCTAGCAAAGCTAGCAGTTGAATCGTTGTCATCGTCGTTCTCCGGTTGGTAAGGGGGAGTACGCCCCTCTCTCACAAGAGAGAGAGGGGCTACTCTCCCTAAGTCCTCAGCACTGCCGCTCCTTCGGAGCGGTACACACACACGGTGATAGACCGTGTCCTACGCGGGATTATATCACACGCGATAGAGAATATCAAGCCGAAGGCTTGATATTATAGTACACTTGGTAAAACTTTAACAACATCAATACTTTGTATTGATAAATGGAGGAGGAGGTATTGGATTATTGTACCTTTGGTACAAAGCTCCGACCTACTACATGTGTGCGATTGCTAAGGCTTTGTTTTATTACATAATATGGTTATATTATGTAAAGGGGGGTGGGAGGGGTGCTCCGAAGGGGTGCTAGTACCGAAAGACACCTAAAAACTATCTCACAGAAATCATTGGAATCGGGGAAAGGTTAACTGGTGTACTAAATAATCGAGGCTACAACCCGCATGAAACCGTGGATGTTAAAAGTTGGGGAACTTTCTTACTTTAATATTGTCTAAAAGAGGAGTCCTTAAAGAAACGAGTGAAGTCCTAAACGAAACGAGTACTCCACTTTTCTCTTTTTGGAGTTATATATTCGGGGTTGACAATTAAAGCTATAAGTACTATAATAAGACATATAAGATACCTTACGGTATCTATATTACTGTTAGTAGTCCTCGTTCTAAGGAACTCGGCCTACATAGACTTATCAACTAAAGAGATTGAGTGGAGGCATCAAATAGATGCCGAGAACTGGGCAATGTGTGACAATCTGCTACGGTTCAACAAGGTCACTTCGTTTCACCGTGAGCACCACCATTACTCTGGTGGTGTGGTAGGTTTAGATCAAACCCTAGCAACTAGAGTTGATCTAGTGGATAACAATTGCAAACTGGCTCTAGGAGCCTACTGGTTGGAGTATTAAGACATGGTATCAAAGACAGACCCAGAGACAGGCACAGGAACTAATCCACGACCCAACCCGAAGCCGGGTGGTGCAGTAGAGCCTAAGAAGCCTTTCCCGTATGCTAAAGTATTATCAATTGTAGTGATCGTAGGCGTTGCCGCCTATATGTTATGGGCTTCCTAAACAAGGTTGTCTACAGGTTCTCTAACGGGACCACTGTCAACATGGGAGCAGCCCTGATGGGCGCGTTCCTAGTTGGTATGCTAGTGTTCGTGGTAATCCCTTCACTGTGAGCCCTTGGCTAAGTGTACTAGGGCACGGGCTTAAGCAACTCCCGTACAAGATCGCGGCCCCCTTTGTGGTGCCCTTCTTGAACGAAAGTGAACGATCAACTCACCCCGTGTGGGGCGTAAGAGACACAGAAGATTTAAGTTGGTGGAACGTAGGGGTTCGTAACGCGATCCACAACTTCAACAATGTTAAGGCTCGACCGTACACACGGAAGGGCAACAAGCTCGCACAGGAAGACTGGAGCTTAGAGGAACTGGACGGCTTCCAGTGGCGTCTAAGCAGAAGTGTTGATGGAGAGCTAGTGTCCTTTCGGGCTACGTGGGGAGAGCCCCGTGCTTCTAAGGGCAAGAAAGAATTCTATATAGGTTGGAAGATGGATAACGATAAGGCTTATGTGAGCCTCACCTTCTTCCAATTAAGGCTACTGTAAAGATCGAAAGATCTTTTCGGGGCGAAGAACATAATCAGATCACATGTAATTTGTAGCTCAATGGGAGAGCACCGGTCCTGAAGACCGGAGGTAGGGGGTTCGAAACCCTCCAAATTAGCCACCGGCTATATATGCCGGAGATGTGATCTCGACATGAACATCAATACCGCACACTGATTGAAGCAGTCCCTGCGGTCCCTGCTTTGCCGCTATAGCTCAGAAGGTAGAGCACCTGTTTTGTAATCAGGATGTCCGGGGTTCGATTCCTCGTGGCGGCACCAACTAAGAGAAGACTATGCCAGACTATCAACGAAAGCCTACGGATAAAGAAGCTCAACGCTTAGAGCGAGAGATGGAACGCGAGCGTAAGCGCCGCGACAAGGCAGTTAACAACTCCCGCAACCGTAAGCCTAGCACGCATATCCCCTCCCCTAGAAAGAGCAAGCGGGAGATAATGGGTGAGATTACTTGACATCCATTTCAACGATAACCCCTAAAGGGGTTAAAGTAGGTGCGGGGTCCTTCGATGCATTCAAGGATTCACAGGGCCGGTTCCGGACCCTCTCCTTATTCTATGAGACACGGCACAAGGACTACCCCGCATTCTTTACTACGAAGAAGAGAGACATTACACGTAATGGTGTGGACTATATCTCCCTATACCTTAAGTACATGGAGATAGCAGACCCCACTGAATATCAAGTAGCCGTCCGGCTCTTTGGGAGCTGGGACCATTGGCAGACTTTATTGAATACCAAATGGTTCAAGGAACTGGTTACAGGGTGGCGCGAGGAGCTTAAGGTTAAGCTTGAGAGCGACCGCTTCTATGAGATGAGAGGACACCTAGCAGACGATGGCCCATCAAGTATCCAAGCTACTAAATGGCTTGCCGAGCGATATGGAGAAAAGGCTACGACAAAGCGTGGAAGACCATCTAAAGAGGAAAAGAATGCGCACCTCAAAAGGCTCGCAGAAGAAACCTCAGAACTCGACGAAGACGCTAAGCGAATAGGCCTATGACAACTCCAGTAACAGAGATATCTTATCCATCGCTTGATTCACAAGCGACGTACACATTCATTGACAGCCAATTATCTGCTGATGTTCAGACGGGTGACTTGAATACAGACTTCAGAGAAGCTCTGTACATTCAACTAGGCCTGTCTCACCCTCGTGGGTCTTCCGGGTACTCTATAGACGATCTCTGGAAACGCTACGTTATCAACAGTATTGCTGCTGATAGCAACACAGCCTCTGGCAACCCCGCTACAGCAGCGGGTGCTGGCAATCCGAAAGGGCACAAGGGCAATAGCATGAAGCACTATTACCCACCGGGTCTCCTAAAGAATCCCGGCAACGCTAACAAGTTCCCGGCAGCAACATCCCCAGAAGTCGTAACAGATACCGTAACTATTGGGGAGTACGCCGTGGACGGTACACAGGATATGGTTGTAACTATGCCAACAGGCGTTTCTCCGGGTGACTTATTGGTCTACAGCTATACTATCAGCACCACCAGCACCACAGGATACCCAACTGAGCAGGGAACATCCGACTGGTCGTCGGGTGCTGAGATGTACGCTGCCGGTGCTGGAGGAACCTTCGTATCTGGGGGTATGGGCTACTGTGTCGCGCCAAATCCCGTACCATCAACTTATACATTCCGTCATACAGCGTCCGGCGCACGCTCCGTTATCTTCTCCGTCATGCACGTTACGGGAGCCGATGGCGTAACTCCGCGCGTACAGCACGCAGAAGATGCCGGATACAATGATTCTACTCCTCCGATTCCTGAGCTTACTGGAATTACAGTAGGAAACTTACTCTTGATCCATGCTTCGAATTCCAGAGCCACTATTGACAATATAACAGTAGTCCCCCCAACGGGATATACCCTAATCCACGGACATTACTACGGCCAGTACCTGCAATCGTGGGCTTATAAGGTTGCTGATCAAACAACTGAGGCCGCTAGTGCGTGGCCTAATACAGTTTCCTCTAGTTCAGGAGAGTGGGCTTCTCTAATAGCAGAATTCCAGTAGTATTATAACTAGATGAAGACACAAGTAGACCTAATACGAGAAGCAGCAGAAGATGACCTCTTGACATTTATCAAGTTGGTCTCTCCGCATCGTGTGTTAGGCAAGTGCCACGAGGATCTGATTAAGTGGTGGACTAGGCAGGATGCGAAGGATCACCAGATGTGTCTCCTTCCACGAGATCATCAGAAGTCCTCGATGATAGCCTACCGTGTCGCTTGGGAGATTACCAGAGATCCTGCGGTTACTGTTCTATATATTAGCGCCACATCCGGGCTCGCTGAGAAGCAGCTCAAGTTTATCAAGGACATCTTCGAGCATCCTAAGTATCAAATGTACTGGCCGGAGATGATCAAACCAGACGAGGGCAAGCGTGCGAAGTGGACTAACTCAGAGATCATGGTCGATCATCCGAAGCGCAAAGCAGAGGGTGTACGAGATTCCACTGTATTTACCGCTGGGCTTACGACTAGCATTACTGGGTTGCATTGCAACATTGCTGTTCTGGATGATGTGGTAGTACAAGAGAATGCCTACACTAGAGAAGGACGGCAACGTGTCGAGTCTCAGTATAGTTTGCTTGCGAGTATCGAAACCACCGATGCTAGAGAGTGGATCGTTGGAACTAGGTATCATCCTAAGGATCTATACGGCACACTTGTGGCTACATCACAAGACGTTGTGGACGAATTCGGAGAAGTACTTGACACTGCACCTGTCTACGAAGTCTACCAGAAAGAAGTAGAGGACATGGGAGATGGCACAGGAGAGTTCCTGTGGCCTCGTATGCAACGTGGAGACGGACGCTGGTTTGGTTTCAATGCATCGATCCTCTCTACGAAGAGAGCTAAGTATCTTGACCGAACACAGTTCTACGCACAGTACTACAACAACCCGAACGACCCCGGAGAGGAAGCTATTAGTAGTGAGTACTTCCAGTATTACAATAGAGAATTCCTCAGCAAGAGCGACGGGAAGTGGCACTACAACGGCAAGCCACTTGCGGTTTATGCTTCTATCGACTTTGCTTTCTCCCTTAGGAAAACGGCGGACTATACGGTCCTCGTGGTTCTGGGCGTCGATAGCTCAGGCTCGATGTTCGTCCTTGACATTAAGCGTAAGAAAACAAACAAGGTAGCAGAGTACTATGACATGGTCCGAGAAGCGTGCCTTAAGTGGGGCTTCAAGAAGCTCAGAGCTGAAGTCACAGCAGGACAGGCCATCATTGCTGAAAGTATCAAAGACGAGATACGTAGGGAAGGACTCCTACTCTCTGTTGATGAATTTAGGCCTACGAGAACTATGGGATCTAAGGAAGAAAGAATTCATAACACGCTGGCTCCAAGGTACGAGAACCACACCATCTGGCACTATGCCGGTGGCCTCTGTGAGGATCTTGAGCAAGAACTAATCCAGTATAACCCGGCATTCGATGACATCAAGGATGCCTTAGCCTCAGTTGTAGATATCGCTAAGCCCCCTCTTCAGAGCAGGGACATGCGAAAGAAAAGCAACGTGGTCACACATAGTCGCTTCGGTGGAATAGCAGCCTAATGCCTAGAATATCAAAGAACGTACAAGAGATCAATGCCATCATCCAACAGGATGATTTAGCTTCATTCGTAGTTAACAAGTATACCTCTTGGCGTAACACTAGAGTGAACTGGAACGAGAGCATGAAGGAACTACGTAACTACGTGTTCCAGACTGATACGTCCCAGACATCTAACAACAAGTTGCCTTGGAAGAACAAGACCTCTGTCCCCAAGATCTGTCAGATCAGGGACAACCTGCACGCCAACTATATGGCTGCACTGTTCCCTCAAGACAATTGGTTTAAATGGCACGCTGGCTCAGAGAAGGCAGCGAACCGCGAGTCAGCTCGCAAGATCGAGGCGTACATGCGCCAGAAGATCCGTGAGTCTAACTTCAAGACAGTAGTGAGTGATTGCTTATATGACTATATTGATTACGGTAACTCCTTCGGAGAAGTCACATATGAAACGGAGACTCATACCACTCCCGATGGCACGCCTGTTACAGTTTATAACGGGCCTAAACTGCATCGAATCTCACCACTCGATATCTACTTCGATCAGAGTTCAGAATCTTTTAAAGACGCAGCCAAAGTCACACGAACTGTTGTATCAATGGGATCCCTCGTTCACGCCGCAGCTAACGATGCAGCCTTCGCTTGGGTGGATGCCGCTCTCGCCAACAGTAAGCAAGTACGATACGACCTTAAAGGGTACAAGGACTCCGATCTCGATAAGTCCGAAGGGTTTACAATTGACGGATTTGGAAACCTCTCTGACTACTACAGCTCGGACATGGTCGAACTCCTTGAGTATGAGGGAGACACCTATGACAGCAACACCGGAGAAGTCCAGACAGGACGCCGAGTTGTGGTCATGGACCGAAGGGTCGTAGTTGTCGATGAGCCTAACCCTAGCTGGCTAGGACGCTCTAACAAGGAGCACGTAGGCTGGCGCTTACGTCCAGACAATCTCATGGCTATGGGCCCCTTAGACAATCTGGTGGGTATGCAGTATCGACTGGACCACCTAGAGAATCTTAAGGCTGACGTGTTCGATCAGATCGCCCACCCCGTTATATTCCAACGTGGCATGGTAGAGGATTGGGACTGGGGTCCGGGTGAGCGTATCTTCGGTGACGTAGACTCAATGGTCACAGTGCTTAGCCCAGACACTACAGCGTTGAACGCTGAGTTCCAGATGGACAAGCTCATGATGAACATGGAGCAACTGGTAGGAGCCCCACGCGAAGCGATGGGTATCCGTACACCGGGCGAGAAGACAGCGTTCGAAGTAGCCGAGCTACAGAACGCAGCAGGTCGTCTGTTCCAACACAAGATCACTTACTTCGAAGAGCACTTCATCGAGCCTCTGCTTAACCAGATGCTTGAGTCCGCACGGCGTAACATCAACTCTATCGAAGTAGTCGAGTCCCTCGACGAAGACTACGGACTACAGGAGTTCCTCTCCATTGGTCCTAAAGAGTTGAACAGCAAAGGCAAGCTGTACCCCGTAGGGGCACGGCACTTCGCTAAGCAAGCTCAGACTACACAGAACCTGATAGGATTGATCCAGTCTGGTGTCATGCAAGACCCAGCAGTATCAGCCCACATCT
>Ga0316189_10002433_pt1 | contig 18293 bp, 8 predicted proteins | sample LowCovwburrow_MG_FD_204930 | JGI IMG/M metagenome (GOLD analysis project Ga0316189, IMG submission 204930) | Coastal sediment microbial communities from Maine, United States - Lowes Cove worm burrow | ecosystem: Environmental > Aquatic > Marine > Coastal > Sediment | place: USA: Maine...
GCAGGTCAACCAGATCAAGGGCGAAGTCAGCCGCTTCCTGTATTTCTTGGACGGGCGTGCCCTCGCGGGCTGGGAAGCGGGTACGCAAGACCTGATGGCGAGTGATCAGGGTAGCCAGCGTTTGTTCCAGTACGGCGCCGTCCAGGGCACCGTTAAAAGCGAGCGGGAAGGGCATGTTGTAGGTAGGACTCGGTCCTTCCAACTCGGCGAGGAACCACAGGCGCTGTTGGGAAAAGGAGAGCGCCCCACGCTCCTGGATCGGCACGGGCACCAGTTTTTGTCTGACGTTGCCGCTGCCGTCGCGCAGGGCGTTGTCCACCACCTGGGCCAGGGAAGAAATCGTCGGTGCCTCGAAAAGGGCGCGGATCGGCAGTTCCACCTCAAAATGGCTGCGGACGCGAGACACGATCTGGGTAGCCAGGAGTGAATGCCCGCCCAGCTCGAAGAAGTGGCCGTCGACGCCAATATGCTCAATACCAAGCACCTGGCACCAGATGCCGGCCAGGATCTCCTGGGTAGGCGTGCGCGGTCTCATCTCGGCTTGCGAGATCTCAAATTTGGGCTCGGGGAGGGCGCGACGGTCCAGCTTACCGGCTTGATTGGTCGGCAGTTGGGGCAGGCAGACAATGGCGGTGGGGACCATGTAGGCGGGCAGGTTTTTCGCCAAATGGTCGCGCAGGCCGGCGGGGTGAAGGTTCACTCTGCCATCTACCGTACTGGCGGCCACATAGGCGATCAGTTGTTTATTCTCGCCCGATTCCCGTGCGATGACAACGGCCTGGCTCACCTCCGGAAGGTTTTTTAGGGCGTTTTCTATTTCGCCCAGCTCGACGCGAAAGCCACGAATTTTGATTTGGTAGTCAATCCGGCCCAGAAAGTCCAGCGGACCGATGGTGTTGTTGTCGTCGATCAGAAAACGAATGCGATCGCCACTGGCATAGAGGCGGGCGCCGGGCGAGCTGGAGAAGGGGTCGGGCACAAAGCGGGAGGCGGTCAGGGCCGGCTGGTCTGCGTAACCTCTGGCCATCACCCAATCGCCCAGGAAGAGCTGACCCGGCACGCCTGCGGGCATCAGATGACCCATGCGGTCGAGCACAACGGTCCGATGGTTGGGGCGCGGCGAGCCGATGGGCACACGGCTGTAGGATTGGTTGCGGCCCACTTCGAAGACGGTCGGCGAGATGATGGTTTCGGTGGGTCCATAGAGGTTGAGCAGGCGGATGTGCGCGCTGTCCAAGCGATCCCAGATGTCCAGGCCCTGCATGGGCAATGCCTCGCCGCCCATGGCAAAGACACGGGCATGAGGCATGTCGAGTTGCTCGCCAGCGGCGTCCAAGGTCTGCATGAGCTGCAACCAGTAGACACAAGAGAAGTAAGCGATGGTAACGGCATTGCGGCGCAACAAGTCCAGGCCCTGCTCCAGACCCCAGACCTGGTTGCCGCGAACGATCACCCGGGCACCTACCATCAGGGGTGGAATCCATTCCTCCAGGGAACCGTCGAAGCTGATAGAGGCGAACAGCAGCGACCGATCCGATTCACTGAACGGCACGTAGTCGATCATGTCAAAGCAATGGCTGGCCAGGGCGCCATGACTGACCACCACGGCCTTGGGCTGGCCGGTCGAGCCGGACGTGTAGATCCTATAGGCGGCATTGGTGGCATGCAGCTGGGGTGGTGTATATGTCCCCTGCTTCTCTATTTGCGGGTCCAGCTGCAGGCTATCGTACCCTTCTGGCAGGTCATTTACTCCGTAGGTCAAGACCAAGGCGGGCCGGCAGTCGGCTAGCAGCCGAGCCAGGCGCTCCTTTGGGTTGGCCTGGTCCAAGGGAACAAAAGTTCCGCCGGCTTCCAGGGTGGCCAGCATGGCAACAACCATCTCCAGAGAGCGATCGCAGAGAATGGCCACGGGTGTATCAGGGCCCACACCCCTGGCGCGTAACTGGTAAGCCACGGTGGTAACGCGCTGCCATAGTTGTTCGTAATTGAGGCAGACTTGCGAGTCTTCAGCCATTTGCAGCGCGATTTCGCTTCCTCGTGACTTGACCTGATGGGCAATGCGACGGTGGACGAACTGTTCAGGCAGCTCCAGCAGACCACCGTAACTGGCCTGCAACAAACGCGTTCGCTCCTGCTCGTCCAAAAGGGAAAGGCTGGCCACGGCTTGTTCCGGGTCGCGACAGATTTCAGCCAGCAGGTGCCGGTAGTGCTCGCCCAGACGTGCCATAGACGCGGCCTTGAAGAGGTCTCTGTTGTATTCCAGCTGACCGTGCAGAACGTCCCCCACTAGAGCGAAGGTCAGGGTCAGGTCGAATTTGGCAATGTGGCTTTGGATGGCCGCTGAGGAGAGCGTGATACCGGGCAGTTTGAGGTCGTCCATGGGCGCGTTCTGGTAGACGAACATGACCTGAAAAAGCGGTGAGAAACTCTGGTTGCGTTCTGGCTTGACCAGCTCGACCACCTGCTCGAAGGGGATGTCCTGGTGCGCGTAGGCGTCCAGATCTGCCTGACGTACACGGGCCAGCAATTGGCTAAAACCGGGGTTGCCGCTGAGGTCATGCCGCAGGGCCAAGGCGTTGACGAAGAATCCGATCAGGGGTTCCAACTCGGCACGATTGCGATTGGCGATGGGGGTACCAATGACAAGGTCATCCCCACCGCTGTAGCGGGAGAGCAGAACGGCAAGGGCTGTGCGCAGGAGCATGAACGGGGTGGTACCGGTTTTGCGGCTCAAGGCCAGCAGATCGGCGCTTTGCGAGGCTTCAATGGGCAGGGACAGGGCGGCGCCATTGGATGTTTGAACCGGTGGCCGCGGTCGATCTGTCGGCAGTTCCAGCAAGGCGGGAGCGCTATCCAGCGAACGTCGCCAGTATTCGGCCCCCTGCTCATCGTCTGGCCAGTCCCGCTGCAAGGCGGCGAAGTCGGCGTACTGCAAGGGTAGTTCGGCAAGGCCGTGCGCTTTGCCGGCGAGCAGCGAGGGATAGATGGCACCCAGCTCTTTGACCAGAACGCCGATCGACCAACCGTCGCTGATGATATGGTGCATGCAGGCAAACAGGATGTGGTTTTTCTCGTCCAGCCGGAACAGGGTCATGCGCAGCAGGGTGTCATTGGCAAGGTCAAAGGGCAGCAATGAACCCTGGCTGCAGCCATCCCGGGCGATGCGCTCGGCGGTTTCGGCAGGCAGGCCACGCAGGTCAACCAGGTCGAGCACAAAGTCAACCGGCTCTAGCACTTCTTGGATGGGCGACCCATCGCGATCCGGGAAGCAGGTACGCAGTACCTCGTGACGCGCGACCAGGGTGGTGAAGCTTTGCTCCAGTACGGCGCTGTCGAGACTGCCGCTGAATGCGAGGGGGAAGGGCATGTTGTAGGTGGGTCTGGGTCCCTCTAACTTGTCGATAAACCACAGGCGCTGCTGGGAAAAGGAAAGCACGCCGCGCTCTTGTATGGGCACGGGAACCAGTTTTTGCCGGATTTTAGCGGTGCCCTGGGCGCGGGCATTGTCCACTATCGGGGCCAGGGTCGTGATGGTTGGCGCTTCGAAAACGGCGCGAATCGGTATGTCAACCCCGAAACTTGCCTGGATGCGCGAAACGACCTGGGTCGCCAGCAGTGAATGACCGCCCAGCTCGAAGAAGTGATCTGCTATGCCGATTTTTTCGAGATCAAGTACCTCGCACCAGATGGCGCAGAGCAGTTGCTCGATTTCGTTGCGGGGCGCTTCGTATTGGGCATCTCTGCCGCCCGGATCAAAAGCGGGCAGGGCTTTTCGGTCCAACTTGCCGTGACTGGTCTGGGGTAACTGGTCCAGCAGGATAACCGCTGCGGGCACGGAGTAATCGGGTAAAAGGTCGGTGAGGTAGTCGCGTAGCTGGCGGTCTGTAACGCCGCTTTTGGCATGGGTTGCGGCGTAAGCCACAAGTGTGGTTCGACCGCGCGATTCAACCGCCAGGACCACGGCCTCGCGCACAGCCTTATGGCCGCGCAAGCAGGTCTCTATTTCGCCTGGCTCGATGCGAAAACCCAAGATCTTGAGTTGGAAATCCACGCGACCGGCGAAGACCAGGCTGCCGTCCTCCAAGCGACGCGCACGGTCACCCGTGTGGTAGCGCCGCATGCCGGGATGGTCCGGATCTGTTTGGAAAGCGGCGGCGGTGAGCTCGGGTTGGTTGTGGTAACCCAGCGCCAGATGGGCGCCACGCAGCACGATCTCGCCGGCAGCAAAATCGGCGACGGGTTGGCCCGCCTCGTTGAGCAACAACAGGTCCAGACCACGGACAGGAAAACCGATGGGCACGGAAGCGCCTTGAAATTCGCTGGTTTTGTCGAGCGGGAATTGCAGAGCCAGGGTCGATTCGGTAGGTCCCAAACCGTTGATAAACAGGCCATCGTCGGGGAAGTGGCGGCGCCAGGCCTCGAAATCGGCACGAATGGCCTCCTCGCCGCCCAGCACGAGCAGGCGAACCGAAGAGAAAACCCGTTGGGGCGCCAGGTCGCCGAGCAGGTGGCGGTAGGCGGTCGGGGTCATGTGCAGCACGCTGATGGCCTGCGCGTCGATCCAGTCGGGCAGACCGGCGAAGCCCATCACGCGCAGGTCGTAGAGGCACAGGGTCGCGCCGTTAAGCAAGGCGGCGTAAATGTCCATAATGGCCGCGTCGAAACTGTAGGTGGGCAGCAGGGAGAGCCGGTCGCCTGGGCCAATGCGCAGGTTCTCCGAGTAGTTGCGGATGTGGGTCAAAACGCCGCGATGACTTTGGACCACGCCCTTGGGTTTGCCGGTTGAACCCGAGGTATAAAGTAGATAGGCCAGATCATCGGGGGTGGCGGAATGAGGCGCGGCCGGGACGTGCGCGCTTCTCTCAGCCTGGATAACGGGCAAATCGCCGGCGATCTGGCGGGCACGGGCCGCATTGGCCTCATCGGTCAGAAGTGCGGTGGCACCCGAATCGGCCAGGATCGCCTCAATGCGGCCCTCCGGGTAGAGAGGATCAATCGGCACATAACAGAATCCGGCGCGTAGTGCGCCCAGCAGGGCGGCCAGCATGGGCAGGTCCTTGTCGAAGAGGAGAATAACGCGTCGTGGGGCCAACCCAGCCAGTCGAGCGGCAACGCGCTCGGCTGCATCAGCCAGTTGCTGGTAGGTCTGGCAATGGTCACCGACCGTTGCCGCGATGTGGGTTGCACGTGTCACCGCCACCCGGGCGAAACGCTGCCAGAGGCTTTCCTCCAGCGGACCGAAGTCAACGACTGGTTTCGCGGGAACTGGTCCGGGTTGTACCGCTAGGAGGGCTGCCTGTTCGGCGGGCGTCAGCAAAGGCAGAGTAGACAGGCGGCGCGCGGGTTCTGTAACGATCTCGCCCAGCAGGTTGGCAAAACGTCCCAACATGGTTTTGGCAGTTGTGGCCTGGAAGAGCTGGCTATTGTAGACCAGGGTCAGCTTTAGGCCGGCTGGGTTTTCCTGTACATAAAGCGTTAGGTCGAACTTGGTGGCTACTCCAGCGGGCGGCACGCTGTGCATTTGTAGCGGACCCATGCGCGGGTTGCTATCCTCCAGGTTGAGCATGTTGAGGAAGACCTGGAAAAAAGGATTGCGGCTCATATCGCGACGCGGTTGCAGTTCTTCCACCAGCTTCTCGAAGGGCAGGTCCTGATGTTCGTAGGCGTCGAGGGTCATGTGTCGCACCCGTTCCAGCAGGGTGAGGAAGCCTGGGTCGCCGGAAAGGTCGGCGCGTAAGACCAGGGTATTGATAAAGAACCCGATCAGATTCTCCACATCTTTGCTGTTGCGTCCGGCGATGGTGGAACCGATGGCAATGTCATTGCCGCCGCTGTAGCGGGCCAGCAGCACGTCGAAGCTGGCCAGTATGAGCATGAACAGACTGCACTGGTTTGCCTGGGCCAGATCTAGCAGTTTTGCGGAAAACCCGGCTTCAAGATCCAGCTCCACCATGCCGCCCGCAGAGCCCAGCACGGCGGGGCGGGGAAAATCGGTGGGTAGATCGAGCACATCGGCATGGGCCAGTTGTGTTCGCCAGTAGTTGAGCCGTTTCTCCAACTGCGGGCCCTGAAGCCAACGGCGTTGCCACACGGCGAAGTCGGCGTATTGAAGCACCGGTTCAGCCAAGGGTGAAGCCTGGCCAAGGCAGCGGGCCTCGTAGAGGCTGCTCAGCTCGCGGGTCATGATACCGATGGACCAGCCGTCGCTGATTATATGATGCATGTTCATGAGAACCAGGAACTCGTTGCAGCGCAGGCTGAGCAGGGTCAGCCGCAGCAGCGGACCGCTGGCCAGATTGAAGGGGGTGGCCAGGTCGCGTTCAATGAGGCCGCGTCCGATCAGCTCGCGTCGCATGGCTGTCAACCCGCTCAGATCGACAACCCTTAGTAGCGCTTCGGGAACGGGCCCCACGGTCTGAAAGCCTTGCACGCCAGCGGTGGCAAAGGTGGTGCGCAGAGCTTCGTGGCGACGAACGATCTCGGTGAAACTCCATTCGAGAGCCGCTACATCCAGGGGGCCGGTCAGACGCAGGGTGGTGGGAATATTGTAGGCCGGCGAAGCGCCCTGCAGGAGGTCCAGGAACCAAAGCCGCTGTTGGGCAAAGGAGAGTGGCAAGGGCTGGTCCCTGGGTACGGGCTCAATCAGTCTGTCGGCCCGGTCGGCCCGCGCGGGTAGATCCAGCAACTTGGCCTGAGCGCCCAGGGTGGTGGCGTCAAAGAGGCTGCGCAGGGGCAATTCTACGGCGAAGCTGTGCAGGATTGCTGATGCCAGACGGGTTGCCAGCAAGGAGTGGCCACCCATAGCGAAGAAGTCGTCATTGACGCCAATTTTCTCAACGGACAGGATCTCGGCCCAGAGTAAAGCCAGCTTTTTCTCTTCGGGTGTTTCAGGCGCGATGAAGTGGGTACCAGCGCGGGCCAGCTCTGGACGGGGCAGGGCGTGGGGGTTGATTTTACCGCTGGCGCTACGCGGAAGTTCTTGCAGGAATACGAAGGCCGCTGGCACCAGGTAATCGGGCAGGCGCGTGCGCAGATAGGTTTGCAGTACGCCTGCGAGCCCTTCGTGGGGGACGTTGGGAACCGCGTAAGCGACCAGTTGTTTTTGACCCGAGTCGTCGGCGAGTAGAACAACGGCTGCTTCGATGGCCTGGTGCGCGACCAGGTTGGCCTGCACTTCACCTGGTTCAATGCGAAAGCCGCGCAGCTTGACCTGGTGGTCGAGACGACCCAAGAAGTCGAGCGGGCCGATGGTGTCGTTGCCGTCGAGGAGGAAACGAATGTGGTCTCCCGTAGCGTATAGTCGCGCGCCGCGCGTGTTGGAAAAGGGATCGGGGACAAAACGGGATGCGGTTAAGGCGGTCTGACCCGCGTAACCCCGTGCCAGCACCCAATCGCCCAGGTAGAGTTGGCCGGGAAGGCCGGCGGGCAACAAATGGCCCCTGCGGTCGAGCACAACGGCGCGGCGGTTGGGTCGTAGCTCGCCGATGGGCACGCGATGGAATGAGCGGTCGCGGGGTATGAGGAAGGCGGTGGGCGAGATAATGGCCTCGGTGGGTCCATAGAGGTTGGCCAGGCGGATGTGGGCGCTGTCGAGACGGTTCCAAATGGCGAGGGCCTTGATGGGCAGCACATCTCCACCTACGATGAAGATGCGGGCGTGGGGCATGTCGAGTGCCTGTCCAGATCTGTCCAAGGCCTGCATCATTTCCAGCCAGTAGGCACTGGCACAATAAACAACGCTTAGGGCGTGATGGCGCAGCAGGTGCAGGCACTGTTCCAGACCCCATAGCTGATTGCCTCGGACCACGACACGGGCGCCAGCCATCAGCGGCGGAAGCCATGCTTCCAGAGAGGCGTCGAAGCCGATAGAGGCGAACTGCAAGACACGGGAAGAGGGTTCAAGTGGCAGGAAGTTAATCATATCCAAGGCGTGGCTGGCGAGGGCGGCATGGCTGACAAGCACGGCCTTGGGTTTGCCGGTTGAACCGGAGGTGTAGATCATATAGGCAGCGTTGGCGGCATGCAGGCGGGGTTGGGGCAACGGCGCGGGTGGTGCTGTTTCCATTCCGTCGAGGACGAGGGTAGGGGTTCCGTCGGGCAGGTCGGTTCCCGATTGATTGGTGATCACAAGGGCTGGGCGGCAGTCGGCCAGCATGAGGGCCAGGCGTTCCTTCGGGTTGGCGCGGTCCAGCGGAACGAAAAAGGCACCTGCCTCGAGGGTGGCGAGCATGGCCACGAACATGTCGAGGGAGCGGTCGAAGAGAATGGCCACGGGCACTTCCGGGCCTACGCCCATGCTGCGCAAGCAGTAGGCGACAGTCTCCACTCGGGTCCACAATTGTCTGTAGCTTAGCGCCTGGTCCTCATCTTCGGCCATGACCAGGGCGGGGTGGTCGGGCAGTTCGTTAACCTGGCGCTTGATAGTTTGCTGGACGAAGGGGGCGGTTACCCGCAACGTATCTCCCTGGCCGGCAGCCAGGAGCCGTTGGCGCTGCGGGTCATCCAGCAGGGAAAGGTCTGCCAGGGGGAGATCTGGAGCGCGGCAGATTTCCAGCAGAAGGCGGCGCAGATGGCTGGCGAGGCGTCTGATGGTAAACCCATCGAAGAGGTCTGTATTGTATTCCAGGCCGCCCTGTAGTGCGCCGTCGATTTGGGTGAAACTCAAGGTCAGGTCAAAGAGCGCGATGTGGTTTTCTGCCTCAATCATGGAAATGGTCAGGCCGCTAAGTTCCAGGTCTGCCGAAGGAGTGTTGCGCAGGGCAAACATCACCTGGAAGAGCGGCGTATAGCTCTGGTTGCGTTCGGGCTGCACGGCCTCGACTACTTGTTCGAAGGGCATGTCCTGGTGGTTGTAGGCCTCAAGCGCGGTTTTGCAGACGCGCACCAGCAGGGTTCTAAAGCTGGGGTTCCCGGAGAGGTCGCAACGCATGGCCAGTGTATTGACAAAGAAGCCGATCAGGGGCTCTATTTCGGCTCTGTTTCGGTTGGCGATGGGGGTACCGAGCACCAGATCATCGCTGCCACTGTAAACGCCGAGCAGGGTGGCGAAAGCGGCCTGCAAGACCATAAATAATGTGGCGCCTTGCGCCCGGCCAAGATCATCGAGTTGTTTGGCCAACGCTGTTTCAATAAGGATGGCATGGTGGTTGCCCCGATTGGTTTGTCGTGCGGGTCGCGGGCGATCGCAGGACAGCTCCAACAGGGGCGGTGCGCCGGCCAGTTCGCGCTGCCAATAGGCGATCTGCTCGGCCAGTGCTTTATCGTTCAGGCGTTCGCGCTGATCGACAGCAAAGTCTACATACTGGATGGGCAGATCAGGCAGGGATGGCTGCTGGCCCGCGATCCTGGCGGCATAAACGTGGCGCAACTCCCGAACGACCACGCCGATCGACCAACCGTCACTGATAATGTGGTGCATGTTGAAGAGCAAGACGTGATGGTTTGGCGCGACTCGGAACAGGCTGGTTCGTACCAGGGGGCCAACGGCGAGATCGAAAACGCTTGATATGGCGGTCTTCAAAAGCTCATCCACGGCATGGGTGCGTTGCACGTCGTTGAGACCGATCAGATCAACAAGAGCCAACTGGTAACCAATGGTTTCAAGAATCTCCTGATGGGGCGAGCCGTTCTGACTGGGAAAACGGGTGCGCAAGACTTCGTGGCGATCGATCAGGTCTAACAGACCACGTTCCAGAACGGCCAGATCGAGATGACCGTGGAAGGCCATTGGAATGGAGATGTTGTAGCTTGGATTGGGGCCTTCTAGTTGGTCCAGGAACCACAGCCGCTGCTGGGCGAAGGAGAGGGGCAGGGGCCGACCGTCACGCACAACCCGCATGATCGGCGGCGCTTTTTCACCCGACTCAGCGCGGGAAAGGAAATCGAGGATGGCGGTCTTGTGGGTGCGAAGCCGTTTCACCAGGTCCGGCCCCGGAGCATTTTTCCCCGCTTTGAGGCGCAGCTTTCCATCGGCAACCCAGAACTTGACGTCGTTCTTGCGAAGCTCGTCAAGCAGGTCCAGTACGTGTTTCATTCACCCTCTCCGACATGTTTCAATTTTCCGGGATCGCGCCTTCTCAGTGCCCTCTAGCCAGTGATAAGAGGATGCTCAGGCGCTCCATTTTGGATCCTAATTCATGCTGTTCCGGAAGACTTTTACTTCCTCAAAATCCATCCAGACCAGGGGTCCCACGCTTTTTTACGGGACCGGTTGCATTGAAGAATGGCCTGTCCCTTCCAAGCCTCAGCCTAGCATATCCTGATTAGGCTCGGTGTTGGAAAACATGAAAATGTCTTGAGTCAACAATCGCCAGGAATTCTGAAAACCGGGACGGAAATCGGCTAAATGGGTCCCGACATTCAGGGCTACTTTCGTTGGCCAATTCATGCGCGTCTCGGCCGTTCCTGGCATGGCTTCATTTGTACTTTAGTCGAGGCCCAGCCAGCGGTAGGCGTGTGCGAAGGTTTCGCGTGCATCTCTTTCGATCACGTCGCCGTGCGCCATGACAATGCGCTCGAATTCGAAGTCGAGAATGCTCGCAATCTCTTCCCTGGCGATGGCGCGATTCATTCCCACCCGTTCCAGCAGGCTTGTCTGGCATCCGGGATAACCACACATGCAGCGCATGGCGGCCCGCGTGAGCCAGGGGGCTGTTGGCGGAAAGTTGAAAACGAGGTCGGTCACCAATAGGGTTCGGCTCAGCTTGTGGAAGAGCACCACCTCGTTGCTCAACGAGAAGCAGGACAGAGTGACCACCTCCACATCTGGGCCGAAGGGATGCGTCCCGCTTTCAACTACTCCATTGAACGACACATCGCGGCGCTTCTCGGGCAGTCCCGGCGCGGCCCAGCCTTCGAGTCCTGCATCGACCATGGGTTTCACGAACAGGTGGTGGAATTTGTTCGGGGCTAGCACCCAACGCGGTTCGCCTAGCTCTTTGAGCGTCTCGGGCGGGATGTCGATGGGCGAGTGCACCAACAGACCATCAGATAGTTGCAGAACAGTCATGCGGGTGCCCATCTCTATTCCAAGAAATCGAAGTGGGCGCTCAAGGATGTGCATGCCAGGGGCGATCTCGCGCATAGAAGCTCCTCATCACTGGTGTTTGGAAGGCGGCCTCTATCATAGCGTTAATTTTGGCGGGCTTTCAACACCTCAGGCCCACGAAAGAAGAAGGCCCCTGGTGGGGCCTTAAACAAGAGAAAAAAAATTGAAACCGAATGGGCTAACCTATGGCAATCTCCGAGCAAACCCTAAATGAGGATGGTTTGGGAAGGAAGAATGGCGGGATTAACATGAGGATAAGAAGAGGATTCTCATCGTGAGGAGGTTTCTGAAGATTGCCATAGGTATTCGTCCTCTCAGTCAGGTAAAGCCAAAATCGTGCCAACCATGACCGAAGTTAATTGTTCGTCTAATTTCTTGTACGTTTATGAAGCATCAGATATTCCTCTTTTACAAAAGCTTGACATTAGGAGCCCAAGTACTATGGGCTTTATTTCCTCGCAGAGGTTCATGGTGTCAGTTTGAGGTTTCGCCGCTCCCCGGTGCAATGGCCCGCGTGTCATCATTTCGAGGCATGCAGTTTACATTGAGAGGTTGATTCGTCGGATGGCGCCGACTCGGATTTCCGTGTAGTCAGCGAGTGATTACACAAGAAGGACTATGCCATTAGCTACATTTTACCTATCGGCCCCTTCCTACTGGGACAAAAGCCTTTATTCAAAAAAAGGGTTAATTCTTGGTTTTTTCTGAAAATCCCGCAATACTTTTTCGACTGCCCTGAGAGAAAAACCTCATGAGGTGCGGAAAAAAGCTCAGCCTTCCGAATCCCAAAAATGAAACGGCAAATGGACCGAGTCCCTCTAGGAAAAGTGCGAGCGAGCCTCCAGGGTCGAACCCTGCCAGGCGCTCTCGGCCTTGAACAGTACGGATCGGATGGGGTGATATGGATAAAAGTCTTGACAGTCACCCTGAGCTAAATTTAATAATCAAGTCAAAATTCAAGACTCGTCTGTCGGGCAGAGGCGGAGGTGAAAGGGATGCCAAAATTGAAATCTGAAGTTGTTATCGCGGTGAGTGCTCTTGTGGTGAGCATCTGCGCCCTGGTTGTGTCTTTCAACGAAATCAGGATTATGCGCGAGCAGCAACACATGTCCGTTTGGCCGCGCCTGGATCAAAAGGTTAAGTATTCCTCTGGCGATAATATGTATCTGGAAATCAGTGTGGCGAACAAGGGCATTGGTCCCGCCATCATCAGCAGTGAGCAATGGTTTGTAGATGGGCAGCCGAGCAAGAACTGGAAGGAAACCTGCACGAAGTTGATCGGTAAGGTGCCCGATTTGTACAATCGTGATTATTTGACAAACGATGTTATCTTGCCTGGCGAAAAGGTCATGTTGTTTAATTGTCAATTTTTGACAGAGGAGATCCGAGCCGAGCTAAGTCGGCTTACTTTTGAGATCACCTACTGCTCGGTCTACGGTGATTGCTGGGTGCTAAACAAGGAGGGCATCACCCAACCCTGACAGGGCTTCCCATGCTATCACAGTATCAGGAACGGACATGGCCCAACTGCCCCGATAACAACCACCACAATTGGGGAAATTGTAGTATCTGAGTCGCCCACCGCTTCTGAATAACAGCAAATTCGCCCATGCGCCGTCATCCCCTGACGACTTTTGTGCTTACGTTTTGCTTTCGATGAGGAGTTCGTTGTGCAGGGTACGGTTGACAGGGCAACGTTCGGCGATCTGCAACAGGCGCTCGCGCTGTGTTTGGGTCAGGTCACCATCAATCCGTATGGTTTTGACAATATGGTCAACCAAACCGGACTCACTTTCACAAGCTTCACAATCTTCGGCGTGAATGCGTTCGTGAACCAGGTTCACCTGGATGCGGGTCAGCTCGAGCTTTTTGCGATTGGCGTACATGCGCAGGGTCATGGAAGTGCAGGCGCCCAAGGCGGACAACAAGATTTCGTAAGGGTTCGGACCCGTATCAGCACCGCCGTATTCGGCCGGCTCATCGGCAGTCCAGTCGTGCCGATGACTGGCTACTTCCTGTGTGAAGCCGGTGCCCCGATCACGTACTTCAACCTCGCCTTTGGCGGGCCTGGGCCTGGTCGGCGCTTTTTCCTCTTCGGGGGCGGGTAGGTAGCGACCGACCCAGGCGCCAATGGTAGCGGCCACGTATTCGGAATCGGCCTTCTTGGTGAGCAAGTGATCCGCGTTGTCGAGTGAGATAAAACTCTTGGGGTGTTTGGCTCGTGCATAGATGCGGCCCGCTTCGTCGATGGAGACCGTGTCATCGAAGGGCGCGTGAAAAATAAGCAGGGCTTTCTTGAGCTGGGCCACATGGCCCTCCAGGCTGGTAGATGAAATATCATCAAGAAACTGTTTCTTGATGTGGAAGCGACGTCCTCCCAAATGAACTTCAGCGCTACCTTCGCCATGGATATCGTCCATATGATCGGCGAAGAGGTGGGCCACGTGACCCGGATCGGAGGGGGCGCCAATGGTGACCACGGCCTTTGCTTCGGCTATCTGGCCCGCCGCTGCCAGCACGGCCGCGCCACCGAGGCTATGTCCAATGAGCATGCCTGGCGCCTGGTATTCGCTTCGGAGATAGTCGGCTGCGGCGACCAGGTCTGCCACATTGGAGGAAAAGTTGGTGTTGGCGAAGTCACCATCACTGTTACCCAACCCGGTAAAATCGAAGCGCAGGGTGGCGATGCCCCGTCCGGCCAGCGCCCGACTGATTCGAGATGCTGCGGCTATGTCTTTGGAACAGGTGAAACAGTGGGCAAAAAGCGCATACGCATGGGGTGACTCGGGCGTCTCAAGCAGGCCGGCAAGCGTTTCGCCCTCCCGATTCAGGAATTGAGCTTTTTTCCGCTTGGGTTTCATGAGCGTGACTCCTCGTTTGTTATCGAATGTGCCATGATAGCATATTATATGGCCTCTTTGTTGTGCACACCGAGACAAATTCAGGTATAATCCCGGTCTTGGGAGGCAGTTATGCGCTGTATTTTTTTACTCTTCTTTTTCACTCTTCCTCTTTTGGCCCAACAACAGGTCATCCCCGATGATTTTAACGATGCCCAGACACGCCTCTTCAAAAACTTGACCGAGGCCGTTTCCACACCCTGCTGCCAGAACGGCATCCCCGTGGCCTACCATGACAGCGGCATGGCCGGCTGGGTCAGAGACAAGATCAGTGCCTGGATTCGCGAGGGCAAGGACAAGAAAGAAATCACTGTCCTTTTAAAAGATCTGCGCATGGGGCCCAAGGGCGACATGGTCCTTACCTTTACCGCACCGGATGACAAGTTGATCAGCCAGGCGACCTGGTATGTGGCTCCGCTTGTTCTGGGTCTGGGCTTTCTTATCGTTTTTCTGCGCGTCTTGAAGAAACAGGGAACCAAAACAGACCTCGACGACGACGAACTTATCGAGAACTACCGCGAATACATCACTGCCCAGCTCAAGGGAAATAAACCGGCTCCCCAGGAATAGGTGAACGACCTACCAGAATTACATTGGAGCCTGTCATGGAAAGCACCCAACGAGAGAAGTACCTGAGCGACACCCCTCGGACTTTGGGTTTGCTGAACCATCTGGCTCTGGTAGTTCGGGGTCCAGGCAACCTTGCTTGGATCTTTTGCTGCCTGCTATTGCAGCTGGCTTTGTATATGGGCCTCAAGAGCTTTTGGATCGAGTCGACCTCTTTTTCAAATCCGGGTGTGGTGGCAGGGGTTTGTGATCGCGTTTCAGATACCAATTTAACGGTCAACGAAGAAGAGCAGTACGAAGTCGGCTTCTACTTTGAGCACGAGGGCAAGCGCTACACCGGTTTTTCCTATGTGCTGGGCTACCCTCCGAAAGAGGGCTCCCGCGTTGAGGTTGAATATGTTTTAAAGGATCCCAACATCTCGCGTATCCGGGGTTTGCATTACGCGCGTTTCCCGATTCTGATCGGGGTACTGACGGCCTTCATCCTTCTCCTGGCCCTTATCGGCGTGATGCGCTCCCTGCGTGGTTTTCGCTTGGGCCACTTGCTGGTGTACGGCAACCCGGTGCAGGCGACCCTGGTCTCCAAGGAGCCGACCAATGTCAGCATCAACGACGAGACGGTCTACAAGCTGAACTTTGAATACACCGATCCGGCCGGCGAGGTTCGGAGCCTGGTTGTCAAGAGCCATAAATATGATCACCTTGTCGATGAAAAATACGAACTCGCCCTTTGCGATCCGGGCAAACCCGAACTTTGCTTTTTATTTGACGATTTGCCGCTTTCCCTGACCATTTCGCAATCCGGCCAGTGGGACCCGCCCAAAGGCACCATGGGCCTGTTCATTCGGTCGGCGGTTTTTTTTGGCCTGATGGGCTGGACCTTCTTCCAGCTTTTCTCATAAGGCCGCAGGTGCGAGCATGCTGAGGTGCGGTTGCTTAATTTTTTTGAAAAAAAATGAGCCTGGGATAATCTTAATATCGTTTACACATATAAGATGTGGGCGACGTCCTCGGATTGAACCCTTTTTGATTGTTATCTCCAGGAATGTGAGATGTGTCAATCCAGTCTTGGAATAAACACCGTATCTACTTAGGTTCCAGCTAATGAGCACGCGCTGCTCCAAGCGTGGCTCGCATTAAAAAAATAATTTAACCCGTGCCAACCCTGTCTCTCGCAAGAACCCCCCCCGCTTTAGGACAAGCTTTTAAAAGGATAATATATGCCAGTTTTAGCCCTACCTTCGCAACGACCCGCTCTTATGAGACCTCCCCTACACGACAGAATTCTTGATCTCATCTTCGAACATCGGCGCCTGCTACCCGGTTCCGGTCCCTGTGCTGCGAAACCCTGCTGCCGTTGTTACATGGCCCAGGCGAGGAAGATCGCCTGGTTTTTGGAGAGAAAGCAACCTGTTCGTTTCATTCTGCCGGCCTACCCGCACAGGTCGACCAATTTACAAAAGGTTCTCGGCAGCTCTCCCGATATGAGCGAATGGTTGAGTCTGGGCTTCCTCAGTACGCTGTGTCATCGCATCGGCGAGATCTACTCACCAGGCGCTGAAGTGGTGATCTGCTCCGATGGTCGTGTGTTCAGCGATTTGTGGGGCATGGCTGATCGGGATGTGATTGCCTACCAACTGGAACTGGCCCAAATGATTGATGAATTGGGCGGCGATAACCTGTCTCTCTTCACCATGGACGATATTTACGGTTTCCAATCCGGCGATTACCTGCGCGCCCAATTGCTGACCCATCATGGCACCGCCATCCCAAGCTTACGCGAGCGGATGGGTCCTGATCTGGAACTTGCCAAAATGTTTGAGAGTATTCAACATCTGGTCAACGAAGATGTCGCCTGGCTGATGGAAGACTCAGACTCACACGAGCTGAAATCACAGTCAGTTGAACGTGCCTACACATTGCTACAACGGGAGCTGGCTTGGAACGAACTGACCGCCGCCCGTTTTCCCCACTCCATGTTTCTATCCGTGCATGCTCAGACCGCCCATTCTCCCCGAATCGGCCTGCGATTTATTGCCAGCGAAGAACCCTGGCGAACCCCGTGGCATGGCGTAGTTCTCCAAAGTGGAACGGGTTTCACCCTGGTTAAACGGGAACAGGCAGAGGCCTGGGACGCCACATTGGTCCACCAAAACGGACGGCCCAGTTATTTCTCTCTTCACTAGTTCACAGCCCCGGAGGAAGGTCGATGTTAATGGCAGAAGCAGTTTGCGAGAGAGACGTGCAAAGGATTGCTCCTTTCGGGGCAATTCTTTATGGCTACAGGCACGGGTCAGACATATCAGCATTGTCCCCGACCTGGCTGAAATCCGTTCTCGATGAACATAAACTCCTGATTTTGAGAGATTTCAACATTTTTTCTCAAGATGCATATGTCACCTGGGCTCGGCGCTGGGGCGAACTACTCGGCTGGGGCAATGAGGAAGTCTTGGATTTGAAGATTCAACGCCGCCCCTTGTCCTCGTTGTTTAGCCATGAAAGAGTGCCTTTCCGTTGGGACGGAGCCCATTCGACTCTGGAACCTCGCTTTCTGATGTTTCAATGCCTCCAAGCTCCCGGCATCGGTCGCGGTGGCGAGACCCTTTTTTGTAATACCGAACGCGTATTGATTGATGCGGGCAGACTGGAACGCGCACGCTGGGAAAAGCTGTATGTGAGTTATTACAGCAGCCAACCCGATCATCACTGGGCAGAAATCACGGTTCCCTTGGTGGACAGGCACCCGACAACGGACGCGCCTCGCCTGCGTTTCTCCGAGCCGTACAGAGCGGGTGTCCATGAGGTCAATCCGGTTTCTATTAGCATTAGCGGCGCCACGGATCAAATCCAAGAGAAGCTGATTGAGGATCTGATACCCCATCTGTACGCACGAGCCAACTGTTATACTCATTCCTGGCGAATCGGCGATTTGGTAATCGCGGATAATGCGGCGCTGTTACATGGTCGCAAGGGGTTTAACGTTTTCTCAAAACGCCTGTTGCGTCACCTTCGAGTGCTATAGACGCGTCCCGAGGGAATTGCTAGCAACTCTCATCTTGACTGCTGAGGGTCAAAACCTAGTGACCAGAGGCAGTCATCCCCTGACGTGTTTTTATCCGCCTGTCTCCTCAAGGGAACACTCTCCCATCTACACGTCCATATTATCTTGTTTGGAAACCAAAACCCTTTTGAGGGTGTTGAAAGACGGAGTCTGGCCGTAATTGGTCTACATTTTGCATGACTTTCTTTTGTTCAATAGATGCGACACTTTTATTCGTTTCAAAAAGGTTTCGTCATGGGGATATTCTCATTTGATCAGCAAGTACACATTTTGAGAGGAGATTATGAACCGTTTCTTTTTCCTGTGTTTCTTAACCGTCCCATTGTGGGCGGATGTTGAGCTACAACATTCGATCAACGATGTTTATTACCGGGGTGACCACCAACTGGCGGGCTCCATCACCTTCACCACCAACGGTAATGATTTTGCCGATGCTTCACCGGAGAACCCCATGTTTATCCGGGTTTTGCTGGAGGATGATGCTGTCCTGGCTGACACACGGGTAGATCAGAGAACCGATGGTCTGGTGATTTCACAACCCATTTACATGGCCTGCGAGTTGGTATCTGTTTCGAATTACACCTTGGCCATCGTGCCCGAGGCTGTCTCCATTGTACGCTGGGTAGGCGGAGAAAAGGAATTCTGGTTCAAGGTCCAGACAGCCACGGACACCTGGTTGCAGGATGCGCAAGGCCAGAGCGTCGCGCCAGACGAAAAT
>Ga0316189_10002434_pt1 | contig 18289 bp, 16 predicted proteins | sample LowCovwburrow_MG_FD_204930 | JGI IMG/M metagenome (GOLD analysis project Ga0316189, IMG submission 204930) | Coastal sediment microbial communities from Maine, United States - Lowes Cove worm burrow | ecosystem: Environmental > Aquatic > Marine > Coastal > Sediment | place: USA: Maine...
AAGAGGCATGCTGCTCAGATCTGCCGAATTTACATCTGAGTTCAGGAAGATACGCACCATCGGCACGGAAGCCGCCAACGCAATTACGGTGGGCCCCAGCGATACTGCAGACTCACGCCATGCGTTTGCCACTTGTGCCGCACTCTTCTTGTGGAAGAACGCCGTAAGTACAACAACCAAAACAAATACCGTTCCGGGCAAATACAGGGTATGTGCGGTTACACTGACATCGGATGACAAAATATTGCGCCACGTCACCGCAGTTTCAACCAGCCACGCTTTCAGCGGCAGTGCATCCAGGCGGGTAAGAATAAGGAACACCACCACCAGCAGATATGGCAGCCACGCCATGCTCAACGACAGTGGTTTATCAGGCTTGTCATCGACAATTGCCTCTGCAGTACCAGCATCACTATTATCCAGGTCCGAGGCAAAATCCCAGATTTTTTTCGGCATAAAAATACCGAATTTTGTCGCACCGATGCATATTATCAGCCCCGTCAGTGCACCCAATATGGATGGAAACTCTGGTCCCAGAAACTTCGCAACGGCAAGCGCCGGTAGCGTAAATGAAAACCCGCCAAGCAAGGCAAACCGCCATACCTGTAAACCTTCGCGTACGGATTTATTGGGGCCAAAGAATCGGGTGAGGATCACCACCATTACCAGCGGGATAAAAGAAGCAACAGCAACATCGAACATAACCGCCTGTACCGCTATGGCAGCCAGTTCGTCGCTGCCAATACTTTCCAGCCCCTGACCAATGCCTACCAGCACCGGCAGTCCTACCGCCCCGGAAGACACCGCGGCACTGTCGGCAATTAACGCTAACACTACCGCCGCCAGCGGCGGAAAGCCAAGAACCACAAGTAGCGGCGCAACAATTGCCGCCGGCGTTCCAAAGCCGGCAGCTCCCTCTAGAAAAGACACAAACAACCAGCCAATGATGACTGTTTGAATGCGGCGGTCGGGGCTGATTTGAAAGAAACCCTCTCGTATCACCGTAATCGCACCACTGTGTTTCAGGGTGTTCAACAGGAGGATGGCACCGAATACAATCCACAGTATGGTCAGTGCAATTACCCAACCCTGTAGCAGCGATGCTGCGATTTGCAAAAAAGACAAATGCCAAACGAAATAGGCGCTGGCTGCCGTCGCCAGCAGGCTCACAGGCATGGCTTTGGTTGCAGGTAATCGCATCAGGACAAGCAGGACAAAAACGGCGAGAATCGGCATAGCTGCCGTTAGAAACTGAAGCAAAGTCATAGGGGCTCGTGCCGGGGTATATTCTTGATCATGTCCCCATATGCGCTTAAAGGTACATGCACATGAGCCGCGATTAGCCAGGCAGTAATATAACGCAAGCACGATTATTATGCCTGGATATAACAAGGCCCCTGTGTCAGATCAAATAAAAACATCCTGAACACGCACCAAATCAAAAGGGTCAGTGTCGCCCGATTTAATCTGGATGTGGAGGGGGCGGTTGTTATGTGCGAGGAATAAACCAGTATTTATCCTGGAATATCAGACAGGTTTTATCTTTATATTATTACTGGAGCTTATGTTTTAACCTTTAAACGGTTGTTGGTATCTCTGTTCTTGCGAATATGTTCATTACCATTAAATTCCCGGGCAGATTTCGTCATCCTGTCGTAGAGAACAACATTCACGGTTGCCGACAGGTTCATGCAACCATTGGTTGGCACATAGACAACGGCGTCCGCCTTGTCCAGAACCTGCTGGCTGATGCCGCCATCTTCCGGCCCGAAAATATAGAAAGCATTTTCCGGATGCTGGTATTCGGGCAGGGGCGTGGCGTTTTCCGCAAACTCGACGCATACTATTTTCATATTCCCGGGGGCAGCTTCTATAAGGCATGTAACGCCGGACAGCGGGATGTCTTCACTTATCTTGCGGCTCATGTCAGGCGCAGCCGGGTTGCGCTGCAGTGCCAGCGGATAACGCTTGCCGGTATAAAAAACACCGTCGGCTTTAAAGTTACCCGCGCAACGCATAACCGCACCTACATTATCCGGACTCTTCGGATTGATTAATCCAATGCAGACTTTATCTCTTTTCATGCAGTTGTTTCCGGGTTATTCACCGGACACGGTGATGGCCAGGTTGCGCCGGTGTCCGGCGCTGCGATGTTCCCACAGGTAGACGCCTTGCCATATACCGAGGGCGCATTGTCCGTCAGTCACCGGCAGCGTCAGATCATGTCCGCAGAGGATGGTCCTGATGTGGGCCGACATGTCATCCGGACCTTCATCGGTGTGATCAAACAGCGGGTCACCGTCAGTGACCAGCCGTGTCATGTAACGATCCAGATCACTGCGAACATCGGGGTCGGCATTTTCACATAGTATCAGCGAGGCGCTGGTGTGCTGCAGGAACACATGGCACAGACCGGTTGTTACCCCGGACCGGCGTACCTGCTCGCGTACGGCAGTGGTAATGGATACGGTGCCGCGCCCGCGTGTTTCGAAAGACAGTTTTTCCTGGAAGATCATGATGAGGCCCCTTGTGATTTCATCTTAACCGGATAGCTCACTGTTGCTGGCTGCAGTACCGTTCTGTTGCATGCGCCGATGCAGCCAGGCCAGTCCCAGCAGGGACAGTCCCAGGCCCATAAATGATGCTACCCGTAACAGGCCTTCCAGGTCCGACATGTCGACGATGAATATCTTGGCAATCACCACGGCCAGCAGGGCGATGCCTGACTTGTAAAGGTCCCGCACACGCCAGCTGGTTCCGGCAAGGATGGCGACGATGGCCATCATTAACCAGCTAATGGAATAGCTATACAGTTCGCCGTCACTGGTGGGGTTATGCAGGGAGAGGCTGCCACCCTGCCACAGCTGGCGAATTTCCAGTGACACAAACAGCAGTGTTCCCAGGCCAGCTATAACAAGGGCTGCTTTGCGGAACTGCGGTTCATGATAGCGGGCTACCAGCAGGGCCATGAGTACGGGCAGGCCGTAGGCAAGCAGCAGGATGTTGAATAGCGGTGTGCTACCGATGCTTGCGTTACTCCACCACGGGTTATGCAGGATGACGACAACGCCATAGCTGGCCAGCGACAGTGCCAGCAGAATGCGCGAGCAAAGTATGTACAGCTGCTTCAGGTTTTCACTGACCGCGCCGCGTCGGCAGTAAGTCACTGCCAGGGCCGCCCACAGTGAGGCGTTGATGGCGGCTTCCTTGAGGCTGTAGCGATGAGTGAATATTTCGCCGTCGTAGAGCCAGTAACGCAACTCGGCAGCCAGCGTCAGTACCAGCAGGTGCAGGGTGGCGGCTTCCAGCCACTGCTGTATTTTCGGGTTTGAACGACACTGCAGGGTGGCAAGTGCACTGAATACAGTGGCACCGCCATAGGTCCAGAGTGACCAGTGAATGTCGCTCGGGTAGCTCAGCAGCCAGGGGTTCAGCGTCAGGCGTGCTACCACCACTGCCAGCAATGCCTTGATCAGGTAGCCAAGCCAGGGAAGCTGGTGGCGTTTCATTAACCAGCTTAACGACAACAACTGGGCGGACAGCGCCAGGGTCAATCCGGCCTCGCGAAAATACATGGTCACGGCGAGCGAGTAGGCAAGGTGCGCACCAAGCGTTAGCCACAGCGCCGTGTCATTGCGATTGCCACGCGCCAGCAACACGCCGGCGGCAGCGCCATAGCTTGCGCCGGCAAGCAGCGTCAGGACACTCCAGGGAACGGACCGGGACAGACCATTGACCAGCAGGTACGCAAGTGCCAGCCAGGCAAGCGGAGCGAGCAGGGCGAGCGACACCTGGCCGTGTGAAAATCCGCGCTCGCGCACATGCAGCAGCGCCAGGCCGCTATAGATGAGACTCATAAACGCTGCATAGGTGAGAAAATGCGCTTGTGCTGCCACCGGCAAACCGGCCAGCACTATCTGGTTAATGGCATGGTCATAATGGGCCCCGGAAATGAGCCAGGCGAGCCACTGCACAACCAGCGTTATCCATGGCAGTGCTGCGAGGCTGTCCCGCTGGCGCGCAGCGAAGAACACCACGGCGATCAGTGGTGCCCACAGTCCCAGGGCGCTTGCGTCGAATCCCTGCCGGTACAGGCTGAATCCCCATGCCAGGATTACCAGTAACAGGCTTATCTGGTTAAGTTGCAGGCGAAACCTGAAAAGCGTGACGGGTCGAGCGCCAGCTTCCGCAGGGCTTGCAGTGGTCGTTTGGCGCCGGCGTAACAACCAGTCAAAGCCGGGGAGCGCCATCAGACCCCAGGCCAGCAAGGCAAGATAGGGGCCGCGGAACATGTCTGCCTGTGGCTCGCTGAGAGAAATAAACCACCAGCCAAGACCGCCGGCCATGACACCCCACCATAACCAGTAGCGGAACACGTAATGCTGTAATACCAGTGCGGCACCGCTGATGATAAGGCTGTAGATCATGGCGGCGACCATGTTGCTACTGCCGGTGTTGACCAGGATTGGCACAACATAGGCGCCGATCAGGCCAATGATTGCCAGTAGCGGTCCATGCAGCAGAGACAATGCCATGGTCATCAGCGAGACAATTGCCAGCAGTGCAAATACCAGGCGCGGGTCGAGCAGGTGGTAAAGATGCAGGGCGGCGAGCAGGGCCGCATACAGTGTAATGCTGGCACCGCCTGCCAGCGCGGCGAACACCGGGTCATTGCTACCGTTACGCCGGCGTAACCATTCTGCTGCCGCGTGCAAGCCCATTCCGGTGAATATTGCGAGTGAGATACGCGCCCTGGGTCCAAGCAGTCCTACCTCCATGCTGTACTTCACCATAAAAATACCGGCCAGCGCGACACAGACGCCACCAAGCCAGATCATCCAGTTATCCGCCAGCAGGGTCTGCCAGCGCGGCCGCTGACTGGCAGTTGTTATGCCGGGTCTGGATGCTTCGGTTTGCGGGCTTTGCGGTTGTTTACTTCGGGCAGATGATGTTGTGCTGTCAGCTGTGCCGGTGTGCGCAGGTTTTTCTGATATTGTAATGTGTGGCGCAACCCGGTCGGTGTGTTGCTGAAAGCTGTCGAGATCCCGTTGCAGTCTGTTTAACTGCTTGTGTAGCCTGCCGGTGCGGAAAAATGCTACCCAGCCTAGTACGGCGCCTATGAGCAGTCCCAGAGACATAACAGTTAACAACAGGATTTCTGCGTCCATATTTTCTGCTCGGGATATTTGTACTTATGCGTGCTGTTTGCAGTGACTGATAATAATCGCTAATCGCTGTCAGGCGACAATTATTTTCCGCGATGCAGGCATTGAGGCCTGTTGCGATGAATAATGCCGGGGGCGTTCCCTTTTTGATTGCGCGCAGTATTATTTCCATGCCCGGGTTACTATTATGAGCAAGGATCTTTTTGATTTTATGCAGGATGTTTTCTCAACAGGGACGGATATTTTATGAAAAGAGTTGTTGAACTGGCCTTTCTGGTGCTGCTGCTACCGGCCCTGTGCCAGGGTGAAGAAAACACGCAGCCTCAGGTCGGGGAGACGCACTCTGTTATTGCTTCCCTGTCAGCTGAATTACAGCAGCTGTTTTCCAGGGAAATGCTCGAACTGCAGAAGGCAATGATGGCAATAGTGCCCCTGTATGTTGCAGGCAAGCTGGATGACATCGCAATAATTGCAGCTCAAATGGAAAGCAGTTACGTGCTCAAGCAGAATCTGACTGAGTCGCAAATGCATGAGTTGCACGCAAAACTTCCCGCTGCGTTTATAGAACAGGATCAGCAATTTCACTACCTGGCCGGCATGCTTGAGCATGTTGCGAATGTGGGAAAGACTGAACTGGTGGGCTTCTATATCTCGAAGCTGGGTGAAAGCTGTGTTGCCTGCCACACTGCGTATGCGACCAACCGGTTTCCTGATCTGTCCCGCAAAAGGCAGGCTGAGCACAGTCATTAGCCATGCAGGCTATCCGGAACCCGTTGTTGTTTAATACCGGACTGCCGGCGTTTCTATTTTCAGGCCGTTTGAACGGGACATGATGTAAAGCCCCAGCAGGTTGATTTCTTCGGAATCGGCTTCGAACGGCTCCGCGCGCATCAGCGACAGGCACTGCTGAATACGCTGGTGCAGGTTGGTGATCTCCCCGATATCGAGCCGATAGGCAGGAAAACCATTGCCCATGCCCTGGCTGATGGTCTGCCCGCGAATCCTCTGCCCCGGATAGAAATCATGACAGTGCTGGCAGGACATGTCGATCAGGCCATAGCGCAACCTGTAGAGTTGCTCGCCTTTTTCCAGCAGTGGCGCCATCGGGCCATCTGTCTGTACGTTGATCGCTTCGCCGGCTGCGCGGTTGCGCACAAACGTTTCCAGTGCGATCAGGTCGGGATGGTCGGTTGGCAGGGAGCCGCCGCCGTTGTTTTCGCGACAGCTGTCGATCTGTTTCTGCAGCGTCACAACCCCGCTGCCGTTGTGAACGGGGTAGCGCGCAATACCTGTCACATCCAGACCTTCACCTTCGCTACCATGGCATGCAGCGCATGATTTTCCCGGGCCTTCCGGTGTCATGTTAAAGAGTTGCCGGCCCTGTTCCACGGTAAGCATGCCGGGGTTCTCAAAGTCATCGTCCTGCATGTCGCGCGTGGACTGCTTGATATATTCATAGCCGGAACGTGGTTCGGCAGCGGTTATGTCAGCTGCCGGCAAGGCCAGCAGCAGGGCAGACACCAGCAGCAGGAATTTTTCGGGCAGCATCATTTCAGTGTCGCAAGGTAGGCAATCACGTCTTCTACCTGTTGTGCATTGAGGAAGGTTCTGCCGGCAAAGCGTTTGCCGGGGCGATGAATCAGGCGCGGGTCACGGTAAAATCCGGGCATGATCGACATCGGGTTGATTTCACGTGTGTCGACGACGCGCAGGCGTATCTGGCCTTCTGTAAGGCGTGCGCCGATGCCGGACAGTGGCGGCCCGATGGTGCCATAGGCCTCAACATCCGGGATAGGTAACTGGTGACAGGCGAGGCAATTGCCGCTGCCGCTGTCGGACGCGATTGCCATGCCGCGCGATGCATTACCGTCAAGGCCGCACAGTGGCCGCGCGATAGCATAGTCCGAAACGGCCCACTGGCAATAATCATCCGGCAGCGCTTGTTGCTCTGCATTGGCAATGCCCGGACCGATCAACAGCGCAAGCTGCAGAAGCAGGATTCCCGGTAGTAAAGAAATGCGGCAGTGTGTCATAACATTTATCTACACAGTGGCAGTTGTCCGGGCAACTGACCGGTGTCCTTGTTTCCTGATGCTGGCAGAATACGCCACGCTGAAATACAGACATTGACGCAGATCAAGCCTCTTGCAGGAAAATCAGGGCCGCTCGGCGTGGTCGGGCAGAAGCGCAGGGGGCAGATTAAAAATCAACAGGGCCGGGCCTGTTGAGCGGACAGGTGCATTGCCGGTCAATCGAGTCTGCACCCCCTGCCTGGGCTTGTGTTGTCTAGGTGACCTTGTTGCTGAGTTCCCGGACCAGTGGATAGAGTTTCTCGGTTTCATCCTGGATTCGCTTGAGTATCAGTTCAAACATATCCTCTGACTCCTTCAGAAACTGGTCGTATTTTGCAATTGCCAGTGTGTCGGCCTTCTTCTTCGGGCACCATGTTTTTATGTAGGTCGCTATAATTTTTTTGATTTCCTGGGAACCGGACATGAAATTTTTTGCCAGTTGCTGGATTTCATGGTCTTCATGCGTCAGCAGCTTGCTGTAGAGATTCTTGTCAACGGTATCAATATGGTGTTTGACCTTTTCTGTATAGCGGTAGAACAGGTCGCAGCAGGTCCCGGTGTCGCACATGGAACGCTCCTTAAACAGGTACAGCAGTACGTTGGAGAGTTCCGTGATGTCGTGGTTCTCTGAATGCAATTCGTTGTAGGTAACCATTTTATAATCCTTTCTGTTGGTTCCGGCTAGGAAGGTTCATGATGATCTGTATTATATGGATAATACCAGCCCCCGCTGTTTCCGGTCTACGCGCAACAGGCGCAACAGGCGCACATGCGGACACAGCCTTGCTATTATCGACACAGTTGCTGGTACACGACCATGAGCTGGATCAAATATTCCCCGGATAGGGGCAGGACTTTTTGCCGGACAGGGTGTTTCCACGAAGACTGACCGTGAATAGCCGCAGGCGCATCGCCGGCGCCTGAAAATTTTGATAATTTAGACTATTGTCGTGGGTATAGCGAAACAGAAAGCTGGAAATATTAAATAATGTATGAGGATAGTCCCATGAAGAAATATCTTGTTGTGTTGTTACTGTCTTTTGTGACCGTTCTGTCCGGTTGCGCATCTAACCTGTCCGGTGACACCTATAGCCGCTCCGAAGCGCGCCGGGCTCAGCAGGTCGAATACGGTGAAATTATCAGCTTGCGGCCGGTACAGATTGAGGGTACGAAATCGCCTGTAGGTGCTGGCGCCGGCGCGGTGGTGGGCGGTATTGGCGGCAGCACGCTGGGTGGCGGCAAGGGCAGTTCCATTATGGCGGTGATTGGTGCCGTTGCAGGTGGCATGGCGGGTGCGGCAGTTGAAGAGGGTGTTACCCGCAGTCGGGGTGTGGAGATTACCGTCAAGCTGGATAGCGGCCGGACTGTTGCGATTGTGCAGGGCTTGTCTCCGCATGAAAAATTTGTCGTCGGTGACCAGGTCCGCGTCCTGACCAGTCATGGCACCAGCCGTGTGGCACAATGATTGTGTAGCGCAAATTCCGGCGCAGATTGGATTGCTGCGCAGCTTGTGAGTCTTTGTCGATACGGGCAGCGGTAACCGGCCATGGCTGCGCTTTTTTTATACTCATTGATTAGTGTTGCGCTGATAATGTTTGTCGGTCGCAACCTTTCTCGCACAGCACGGCTTCAACTGATGCTGCTGGCGCTGGTGGTGCTGAATGCACCAAGCTTGCTGACGTTGTTTTTCAGCAAATAAGCCGATGCAACTTTCCGGAAGTTGGTCATGACGCTACACCGGTAGTGATCAGTATTGCCTGGTATATGAGTGACTCAAGCGGCGTTGCATGGATGTCCTGTATCTGCTGTATATAGAACATGAAGGTTTACCGGCAGGCGTAAACCGGGCCAGGGCCGGCGCGTTTTTTACGGGCGGGCGTTTTCAGCCGCTGCTACTGATTGCAGCAATTGTTCGCGGTGTGCCCTGAATGCCCGGGGTTGCAGGTATTGCAGCACGTCCTTGCCTGCTGCATCGAGAATTACCTCCAGCCCCTTGTCAGGGTAGAGCAAGTGCCTTTGCTGTGTGGTGACTTGCACAATCTCTGCGGGTGTGCCGAAACGTGATTGCGCTATCTCCTCATCAAGGTTAATGCTGGGCAGGAAGTTGATCACGCTGACCGGTGCCTGGTAAGCAACCGGCAGGTCGTCCGGGTGCAGGCGGTAACGGCGCATGCCACCTTCCTGAAAAGCCCGTTGGCGCAGCGAGGCCAGTTGCTGCGGTGCAACATCCAGTACCAGTAACAGCTTGCCGGTAATGGGGCCTGCCGAGTAGTGGCTGTAATAGGCTTCCAGCGCGCCGCTTTCCTGCGGTGCAGCAATAATTGCCAGTTTCAGGTCGTCGCCATGCTGCTCGATGATTTCTCCCAGTGTGGTCTGTCCGAGCGTAATGCCAAATACCTGTGTACTGCCATCCGGCTGGATGTCGATCTGCCAGGGCAGTCCGGTCACCGCTGTGTTGTTGTCAGACGGTTTGTTTTGCAGCAACACCAGGCTGGATGCCGCAACAACAACGATCAGTAGTGCAATAAGGTATTTCATCTGTAATGTCCGCTAGCTGTTATTCGCCGGGTAGAAAGAAATCCCGGGCACTGCTGCCTGTTAATGGTCTGGCCATTGTGTCTGCACATACAGTGCCTCGACTTTTTGTCGTGCCCAGGGTGTCTTTCTCAGAAACTTGAGGCTGGAGCTGATGCTCGGTTCATTGCTGAAGCATTTTAGTTTGATACGACGTCCCAGTTCCTCCCAGCCATATTTTTCCACCAGCCGCTTGAGCAGTCGTTCCAGTGTCACACCATGCAGCGGGTCGCGGGCGCCGGTTTCAGTCATGGTTGCTGCTGTCCGGCGCTGTTTTTGTCTCGGCCTTTTTTACCCGGATCTTGCTGCCGTCGATTTCCTTGCCGTTGAGTGTCTTCATCGCCGCCTTGGCTTCACCCTGTCTGGGCATTTCGACAAAGCCAAAACCCTTGGAAACCCGGGTGTTTTTGTCAATCACCAGCTTGCAGGACTGTACCGTACCATGGGTTTCAAACAGGGCGCGTATTTCTGCTTCGCTGGTGGTGCGGGCTAGGTTACGTATCAGTAATTTCATGAGTTATCAGGCTGGTTTAAGAGACAACCACTATACAGAAAACCAGCTGCCGGCCCTTGTCATGATTGGCGCTAACAGTCGGAAAAATCAGCAGTCAGGCAGCATTGATGCTGGCGATCAAAATTTACCAGATAATTTAAAGGGCTAAGCGGGCATAAAAAATCGTTCTAATTTTGAGCTGACCCGACTATGCTGCTGATCCCGGAGTGTCCTGACAGGACATCAGCCTTACAATTTCAGATAAATACCAGGGAGCGAGAATCATGGAAGCAGTAGTGGATGGCAAGACGATCCAGTTGAGCGAGGCCGGCTGGCTGGAAAACCTGGACGAGTGGAGCGAGGCGCTGGCCGCCGAGGTCGCGAAGAAGGAAAACATTGACGAACTTACCCAGGAACACTGGGACATCATCAATCTGGCGCGCCAATACTTTGCTGACAACGGTACCGTGTGTGAGCCGCGTGCTTTTTCCAAGCTGATGAAAAAGCAGTACGGCAAGGACCGCAGTGACCAGAAGTATATTTATTCATTATTCCCGACCGGCCTGATCAAGTGCGCCAACAAGATTGCCGGCCTGCCGCGTCCGAAGGGTTGTAGCTAGAAATCCTTATGCAATATCCCGTTAAAGGGAACAACAACCATGCTGGGGTATCACAGCGGATAGTCGTTCCCTTTTTTGTTTCTGTGCCTGTTGGGTGGCGGCTGGCAACTGCCTGAAAAGTCGGCGCCGGGCTTCCCGGTCAGGGCGATATTAACTGCATTAGCAGAATCATGTCCTGCAGGTTGATAACACCGTCAGGACTGCCGACCGGGTAAAGATCGCCATGCGCGAGCTGAGTTATGCCGGCAGTGCGCAGGCCGAGCGTCAGTTGTGTCGCAATCAGCAGGTCTGCCGAGTTGATATTGCCATCCGGCGCATTCCAGGGAGCGAGGTCGCCGTCACCAGTGTTGGCGGTCAGCGGGATCGGGTCGCTGCTGTCTGACAGTCCGTCCCCGTCCGTGTCCGGGATGTTCGGGTTCAGGTCCTGGCCGGGTGTGTATTGCGTGCTGTCGCCGTCGTAGCCGACTTCAAACCCGTCCGTGAGCCCGTCGCCGTCACTATCTGCCAGCAGGGCATTGCTGCCGATGACGGATTCCAGCAGGTCCGACAGGCCATCGTTGTCATCATCGTCATCACAGGCATTGCCCATACCGTCACTGTCACTGTCGGTTGGATCCGGGCTTGCCGTGCCCGGGCAGTTGTCATCACTATCCAGAAAGCTATCTTCATCGCGATTGATACCCATGCGTATATCGCTGCCTGGAGGCACCGAGGTGTAGGTCAGCTCCTGTCCCGGTATTGTCGCCAGGTTGCGTAACTGAGTATCAGTCAGCGGGGTTTCGGCTGACTTGTCACTGCTAAAGGTGCCGCCCGTATTATGGTGCCAGCCGCGACTCTCACTGCCAATACTGCCCTTGACAATCAGCCCGGCATTGCCCGCGACTGCCTGGTTGATGAGTAGCTGGATGCGCGGGCTGGCTATGCTGCTGTTGGTGTCTGTGAGCGTGACCTGCTGCCCGACTACCGGCTTGAGGTTGCTGTCAAAGGCAAACATGAACTGCTCCATCTCACGTCGCTGCGGTTCGCCGGAAAACTGGAAGGCCTGTGCATTAAAAAAGCGCAGCAAGGTATCCGCGCTGCCATCATGCAGGAAACCGAAGCCGCGTATCTGGTCGCCCTTGTGACCATTGTCGCCGGGATTGAAGAATTGCAGCGATGGCATGCCAAACATGCCCGCCTTCGAGTACATGTTGCGCAGCTGCGGGACCTTGAAGTGCTGTGATTCGAATTCAAAGGTGGCTTGTCCATCTGTGCCAAAAAACCCCTGCGCCGGATTGTTGGTATGGCAGCCATTGCAGTTGGTTATGCCGTCGGAGACTGGACCCGAGTAGAACTGTTCGCCAGCCGCTTGCATCGTCGTTAATGAGTCATCCAGCTTGCGAACCGGGTTCGGTGGCGGTACGACCTCGAGAACAAAGTCTGCAAATGCCTGCATTTCGGGATCTGTGCCGGCGCCGGCACGGCCCAGCAGGCCTTCAAAGGCGACGCCGAATTTCTTGAACGCGAGCACTTCATTGTAGGCACCGCTGTCGGGCCGGGCATTGGCCTCGTCATTGCCGCCGGTGCGATCACCGCGCCAGTGCATGGAGCCGTGCCCGGCCATACCCCTGAGTGTCTGGGTAGTCATGGGGCCTTTCATGGCATGAAAGTCGAAGTAGACTTGGGGCGGGTTGTTAACTGAAAATATCGTCTCCAGAGGATTGTTGAGAATGGATCCGGTCGGGTCACCAAGGTCCCAGGCAAGACTGTCGAGATCACCATCAACATGACAGCTGGCACAGGCAGCTTCGCCATTACTTGACGTCATCCTGGCGTCATACATGAAACGCCGACCGGTAATAACGGCGGCCGGTTCGGGGTTGGCGAGTTGCAGGTGATCGGTTTCCTGCTGCAGTGCCGTATTGATTATCGAGATACCATTGTCAAAGCGGGTTGTGACATACAAACGGTCCCTGTTTTCATCCAGCAATAGTCCGGCCGGTCCGCCACCGCTGATGTGAATATGATCCGCACTATCCGGAACAAAGCTGTCGTTCTCCAGTTCGGCGACATCAAAAATGCCTACCTCGTCGGAACCCTTGGCGGCGATGTAGAGGGTGTTGCCGTCGTTTGAGATGACCAGCTGGCGCGGCAGTGCCAGGCTCCTTTCAGCGGTTCCCGCCGGAGCCGGTGATATGGCATAGTTAATGTGTTTGTTTAGGTGCCGTGGTGTGACACTGCCGCTGCCGGGGTTGATGACAGAAATTCGCGTTTCATGCTGGTGACCGATCACCGAGCTGATCGTGCTGCCCGCACTGCGCGTGCCTTCAAAACGCACCTCATTGATGGCCTCGGTATTGGCGACAAACAGCTTTCCAGTGGTCGGGCTGACCGCCATATTATAGAGGATGGTGCCAACCCCGCTGTAGGCGTTTGTCTGCTGCGGTGGTTCTGTATTGGCGTTGATGGCAAAGACGTCGGTATCCGGCAGGTTAAAACGCACCAGTCCGCCCCAGTTGCGGCCCAGTTCATCTTTCCAGTTGCTACCGTCGTATTTGACGATGAGCCCGGCTTCCGGTGCGGGTTGGTTGTTGATGTCGACGTTCGGTGCCGGCAGACCGCCCGGAGCGGTAGCGCCGCCAACGCTGCATGAGCTGGCGGTTGCCCCGCCATCACAAACTGCATCGGAATGGATAGTGGTGGTGCGGTTGCCGGAATGAAAGATGCCGGCGTACACGGTAGCACCGTCGGGTGAAACCGCCAGCGGACGGGGCGTATCACCGAACAGTTTTACGATGGTCAGGTAGTCGCCGCCCAGCGAGCTGCCGAGATTGTCGGCCTCGAAGACCCAGACATCCGCACGGCCAATGCCTTCGGTAATCAGTTCGCCGGGGTTGTTCGGGTCAATGTAGGGCGAGTTTTGTCCACGATGTGCGGTGGTGATAAAGGCGCGGTCGCCGTCGCTGCCGGCGAAGACAATGTCGCGCGGTTCATCACCGACCAGCAGGGTGCGCACGACGCGCGGCGGTGTAGTGCTGACATCGACGATGCTGACGGAGTCGGACAGGTGATTAACAACCCATACTTCATTGTTGTTGCGGGCGGCGACGGCAACCGGTTCCATGCCGACCGGTACGGATGCTTCCAGCGACAGACCTGCCGCGGTAATGGTGAAAATTTCAAGCCGGTTGTCCGGTGTGTTGACGGCAAACAGCTGGCTGTTATCAGGCGACATAGCCAGCGGTCTGACATGGCCGCTCTCAAAGGTGGTGAAGGATGCTGCAATGGTGAGGGGCCATGAGAGAATCAGGAACAGTGTAATACGGTATCCTTGAAAACAAGCTTGACTCATGAAGTGTCCCGGTAACTTGTTATTTTTTCAGTCATCCTGACTGTGTGTATAGAATTTAGTATAGATGGCGGTATAGTGAATAACCAAACGCTAATATTACGGGGTGGCGCCCGGTTTATTTGTGAAGGGCTTTCATTTTTCTGATGTCTCTTCTCTCTGTTAAGGTTTCTTCATGTCACAACCTTCAATTGATTCCGGAAAAAATGTCCTTGATGTGCGGGTGGAGACACCTGCGGGTGATTACGAACTGATCGATTTTGGTGGCGGCCGCAAACTGGAACGCTGGGGCGATATTCTTGTAGAGTGTCCTGATCGCCTGGCGACCGGCAAGCCTGCCAGTGAGCAATGGTCGGCAGACTGGGTGTATGTGCAGGAACTGGGTAGCGGCGGTCACTGGCAACCGACGCGCAGCGGCTTGCCGCGTGAATGGCAGGTCACGGTCAACGGGCAGCAGCTGGTCTGTCGTCTGGATGAGCAGGGACGTGTCGGTTTCCGCGGGCGCGAGTTGTCCTGTGCCGACTGGATCTGTCAACGCATCGAGGGCTGTTATGACCTTGATGACATCCGGGTACTGCATCTGTTTGCCGGTGGTGGCTACGTAACTGCACGGGCACTGCAGGCCGGGGCGTCAGTCATTCATGTTGATGCCAGCGAAGACATGTTGCAATTGTGTCGTCAGCAGGCCGGTAGGCAACATGTGGAGTATGTCCATGATGATGTTGTCGATTATGTCGAGGACCTGCTGCGTCGGCAGCTGCGCTTTGATGTCATTATTCTGCCAATCCCGCCTGTAGGTCACGGTCCGAAGGGACAAATGTGGGACCGCGAAGTGGATATGGCGAAGCTGGTCCGCTATTTACCAAGACTGGTTTCGGATAATTGCCTCGGCGTGTGGTTGTCAACTGACGGCGGCGCAAACGCATGGAATGCAGAGAGCCTTGGGCAGTTGCTGGCCGAGGTGTTGCCAGGCTGTACCATCGAGCCTTTACATACGGGGGTCACTGCACGTGACGGGCGCGTGTTGTCTGCCGGCGTGGCAGCGCGCTGGTATGACGAAACCGAATTCCTGCAGACGGGTGGTCAGCCGCTGACGGCAGTGCAGCTGGAAGACCGTCTTGATATTCACATGATCTCAATGGGTGCGGCCGAGGAGCCGGCACGTGCGCTGGCAGAATTTTCACGGGAACAGCAGGATTTTGTATTGCACTGGGCAAGTATCGTGACGCGCACCAGTTCCGGGATGGCGCTCAATTTTGTCTCGCATGTGTGTCCCGCATTGCGTTTGATGGATGCCGATGGCGTTGAAGCGTGGCTGCTGGCCTGTATGGATATCTACGATACCAGGGGGCTGCACCCGGCAGTGGTGGCCTTCAGGGATGCCGAGGGTTTTGCGCGCGACTACAAGGCACGTTCCACCGGTGTGAGCTTTGAAGATGTTGTCAATGTGCTGGAAGTTTTTGTGCATGGCCTGAATGGTCGTCGCCTGAAGCTTGAATGTGGTGATCACTGTTACACCGATACCGAAACCCTGTTTCTGCCTGCCTGTGTGAGTCGTTACCCCGATCGCGAAGAAAATTTTCAGTTATACAAGGCCATGGTGGTACATCTGTGGGCGCAGACCTGGTTTGGCAGCTGGCGTATAGAGCTGCGCGAGGTGCTGGGTCGCTATGCCGACCCGGATGCAGCGCTGGCATGTTTCCATGCACTGGAAACCTTGCGGCTGGATGCCTGCATCCGTGACACCTTGCCAGGCGTTTATCGACAGCTGCTGCGCTTCAGGGCGGACAGTCCCGTTGAGTTGAACAAGGACTGGCAGGCAGCAGCTGAACGGCTTTCACAGCCGGGCGCAAAGGTTGAGGACACACTGCTATGGCTGCAGCGTCTTGCTGCTGGCAACCTGCCTGACAGTGTTATCTACCAGGGTGTGATGCGACCGGAGGCGGTCGAAAAGGTGAGGGCCGCGCGTCTGCAGGCCGACAAGCAGGCATTTCGTATGCACATGCTGCGTATGCAGGACGGACTCGGGGAAGAAGCCGATGAGCAGGACGAGGAGGCGCGCGAGGTCAATGAGGAGGGCGAGGTACGGCTGCCTTTAGAACTGCGCATAGTCGAAGCGGATGATGAAGCAAACGGTGTGATGTTCGAGATGCAGCTGGATGGCAGGCCGATAGAACCGCCGGATGATGTGAAAGGTACCATGGCGTCGATCTTTCAGGACCTGGGTGAGATTCCGGAAGAATATTTGTATGCCGCCGGTGACGGTGTGTATCACGCCGAGGCCGTCGAGGAACGCAATGTCGAGGATGTATGGAAGGGTACCTACCATGAAGAAGGTGCTTTTCTTTACAACGAGTGGGATTACGAGCGCCAGAATTACCGCAAGAACTGGACCGTGTTGCGAGAGCTGGATGTAGCTCCGGTGGAGGATAATTTTGTCGGCGACACCCTCATCAAGTACCGCGGTTTGAGCGCCAGCTTGCGGCGTACCTTTGAAGCCCTGCGCGGCGAAGACAAGATGCTCAAGAAACAACCCTATGGCGAGAATGTTGATATCGATGCACTGGTCGAGGCTTGTGCTGACACTAGCATGGGACTGGAAATGCCCGACCGCCTGTTTACCAAGAAACACAAGCTGGAACGCGATATCGCGGTGATGTTCATGGTGGATATGAGTGGTTCCACCAAGGGCTGGATCAATGATGCCGAGCGAGAATCACTGGTGCTGTTGTGCGAGTCACTGGAAACGCTTGGTGACCGTTATGCCATCTACGGTTTTTCCGGCATGACCCGCAAGCGTTGCGAGGTCTATCGGGTGAAACGTTTTGATGAGCCCTATGATGTAACAGTGCGTGGTCGTATCAGCGCTATCAGGCCGAAAGACTACACCCGTATGGGTGTCACCATCCGTCATCTGTGCCATTTGTTGAAGCAGGTGGAGGCGCGCACCAAATTGCTGATTACGTTATCAGACGGCAAGCCCGATGACTACGATACCTACCGGGGAGCCTATGGAATCGAGGATACCCGCCAGGCGCTGATCGAGGCCCGGCGCGACGGTATCCATTCGTTTTGCATAACGATTGATACCGAGGCGAAGGATTACCTGCCACACATGTACGGTGCGGTGAACTACACGGTGATTGATGAGGTGCGCAAGCTGCCGTTGAAGGTGTCGGATATTTACCGGCGCCTGACGACCTGAAAATCTTATTGCCTTTACATTACGGCTGTTGTTTTCACACCCGGCGGACTTCATTGTGGTTTGCACCACGGAGTTCATTGCGCCTGCAGGGCGTGATGGCGGTGGTGCAACTCGTGATGTTTATTGCGGTCAGATGAAACGACAGTGAATTTTTCAACAGGGAGCCTGATTATGTCTTTTGAAATTGAAGTTGAAAACATCAAGTGCGGTGGCTGTGCCGCCAGTATCGTAAAAGGTTTACAGGCTCTGGAAGGTGTTACGTCGGCAAGTGTCGATGTTGAGCGTGGTTGTGTAGCGGTTGAGGGCGATGTTGCACTGCGCCCGCTGGCTGCTGCACGCCTGCAGCAACTGGGTTACCCGGAGGTCGGTAGTGTTGAAGGTCTGGCTTCTGCGAAGGCCAGGGCAAAGTCTTTTGTCAGTTGTGCGGTCGGTAAATTCAGTGATTCATCTTCGGATTGAGGGGCTGTAGACGGCTTGCGTTGCGGCGAGAAAGTCACAAGTAACTGTAATTAAACACATATAATGTGTTTGTTGACAAAGTATAAGAATATGCTAATATAAGCAAGAACTGTAGACGTTTATCGAACAGGAGGTGCCCAATGTACATCGACAGTCTGACGATAGCTGCAATTTTTGTGTTTGTTTTTGCGCTGGCAATGTTTGTGAAGCATTGTCTGGTTAACAGTTGCATCCTGCCATCCGACCGCAAGGTGACGAATGAAACCGCTATGCGTGCGGGAGGCAGGAAATGATCCTCGCAATGCAAACCGTGTGTCGTGCAACGGCCGGGAGCCTGGCCCCCGGTCACGTGGAAGATCTGCTGGCGAACGGT
>Ga0316189_10002435_pt1 | contig 18287 bp, 13 predicted proteins | sample LowCovwburrow_MG_FD_204930 | JGI IMG/M metagenome (GOLD analysis project Ga0316189, IMG submission 204930) | Coastal sediment microbial communities from Maine, United States - Lowes Cove worm burrow | ecosystem: Environmental > Aquatic > Marine > Coastal > Sediment | place: USA: Maine...
CGCCGGCTGCCTGACTGCGGGTATTGCTGCCGTCGCCCAGAATCGCGACATCCAGCTGCACTCGGTGAAAGCCACGCTCGAGGCCGGCATGGACATTCAGGGGATCCTCGGCATCGACAGCGACGTGCGTAACGGCTTCGATGGCATCAAGGTGCACTACGAGATCAGCGCGGACGCCTCTGCCGAGGACATCGCGGCCCTCGTCGCGCAGTCGCAGAAGCGTTCGGCCGTGTTCGACATCATCACCAACCCGACCGACGTCACGGTCACCGTGGGCTAGGCGGGTGACCAGCCGAGCACAACAGGGTCTGGCCGGCACTACTGACGTCGTCGTCATTGGTGCCGGTCAGTCCGGCCTCGCGTTGAGCCGCTTCCTCATCGATCGCTCGATCAATCATGTGCTGCTCGAGCGTGGCGAGGTCGCGAACAGCTGGCGCAAGGAACGCTGGGACTCACTAAAGCTGCTGACGCCGAACTGGTTGAGCCGGCTCCCGAGCTACGCCTACGGCGGCGACGACCCGGACGGTTTCATGGACATGGGGCAGGTGGTCGACTTCGTGAGCGGCTACGCCGGGATGATCGAAGCACCCGTGCAGACCCATACGACAGTGCAGAGGGTCTATCGCAGCGGCGACGGCTATCGCGTGGCGACCGACCGGGGCGACTGGCAGGCCCGGGTCGTTGTGCTCGCGAGTGGTCCCTTCAACAAGGCCTCCGTCCCGGCGGTTTCCGCGGCGGTGCCCGCGCACATCCACCAGGTCACGGCGCTGGACTACAAAAATCCCGGGCAACTGCCCTCGGGCGGCGTGCTCGTGGTCGGCGCCTCGGCGACCGGCCTGCAACTCGCCGATGAGATTTGCCGCAGCGGGCGGCCGGCGACGCTGGCGATCGGCGAGCACGTTCGCATGCCCCGGACCTACCGCGGCCGGGACATTCAATGGTGGATGCATGCCAGCGGCATCCTGGACGAACGCGTCGAGCAGATGGACGATCTCGCGCGGGTCAGGAAACTGCCCTCGCCGCAGCTTGTCGGGACGCCGGAGCGCGCTACCCTCGATCTCAATTCCCTGACCGATGCCGGCGTCCGGATCGCCGGCCGGCTGATGGGCGTGCGCGCCGGCAAGGCCCAGTTTTCCGGCTCGCTCCGCAACGTTTGCGCGTTGGCCGATCTCAAGATGAACCGCCTCCTGAACTCGATTGATGAGTGGGCGGACCGGAAGGGCCTGACCGATGAGGTGGGACCTGTCGAGCGATTCGAACCGACCCGGCTCGATGCCACCGCGCGACTCGGTCTCGATCTGGCGGGCGAAGAGATTCGCACGATCGTCTGGGCTACCGGCTTTCGCCCGGATTACTCCTGGCTGGACGTGCCGGTGCTTGACCGCAAGGGCCATCTCCGCCACGAGGGTGGCGTCGTTGACGCACCGGGTCTGTATGCGCTGGGGCTGCCGTTCATGCGTCGTCGCAAGTCGAGCTTCATGCACGGGGCGGAAGACGATGCCCGCGACATTAGCCGGGCCATCGCCGCCTTCCTGGACCAGACTGCGCGGGTTCCATTCCTTGGCATCGCGGTATGAGAGAGGCGATGCGCAACGGCCTGTCCGACATTTTTGTCGAGTGCCTCCGCCCGGCGGCGACCGGGGCGCAAAGAGACCATGGTCTGCCTGACGCTTCGATGTGTTTCACCCTCCACCGCGTCGAGTGGCTGCGGACCCTGGAGTCCGTCGATTCAAGTCGCCTCCTGTGCCACTTCCGCGCACCGGACGTCGAATCCGTCAGGCTCGCACTCCGGCGACTGGATCTGTCGATTGGCGCGATCTGGATCGAAAGAGGGGCCTGACGCGCGCTTTGCCCGCTTCGCCTTCGAAAGAGCCGCAGACCGCAACTGCTCAGCGACCGCCCTCCCGAGAATGGATTCAGTAAACTGAGCGCGGACGTGGAACCGTCCGGTGTCGTGCAGCTGTGTGGCACATCGTTTCATGCGGGCTGTCCGACGCTCAAACAAGAACCGAAGCCCGAAATCCATTCCGACCCAGGCGGCAACATGCACTCGAAAACGAAACGCCACTGCGCCCAGCGACGCCTCGTCGCGCTGCTCGCGGCGCTGTTCACAGCAACTCTTTGTCTCGGCACGGCTCAGGCCCAAAGCACCGCCAAACCGGTGCTTCATGGCAAACACTGGGTCGCCGTCACCGGCAAGCCGCTGGCGGCCACGGCCGGCGCGATGATGTTCGCCCGCGGCGGTAACGCCATCGATGCGGCCTGCGCCATGCTGGGCGCAACCTCGACGATGTGGGACACCCTGGGCTGGGGCGGCGAGACCCAGGCGCTGATCTACAACCCGGAGACCGGCAAGGTGCTGGGCATCAACGCGCTGGGCGTGGCTCCCACCGGGGCGACGGCGGAATTCTTCAGCGAGCAGGGGATGGTCTATCCGCCCGAGTACGGGCCCCTGGCCGCGGTCACACCCGGCACGCCGGGCGGACTCATGGTGATGCTGGCCGAGTACGGCAGGCTGAGTCTGGCCGAGGTGCTCAAGCCCTCCATGGACATGGCGGCCGGCTATCCCATCGAGGCCGCCCAGGCCGACAACATGGAGCGGCGCCGTGATGTGATCGAGCGATGGCCCTCATCGACGGCCGTGTTCCTGCCGCATCGTGACGAAAAGGACCCCGGCAAGCGGGCGGCGCCGGTGGCCGGCGAGGTCTTCGTCCAGTCGGACCTGCTCGCGACGCTGCAGAAGCTCGTCGAGACGGAAGCCGCCGCCCTGAAGGCCGGCAAGAGCCGCAAGGAGGCGATCTACGCCGCCTACGAGCGGTTCTACGAAGGGGACATTGCCGCCGAGATTGTGCGTTCGAACCGTGAGTACGGCGGCCTGTTCACGAAGGATGACCTGGCGCGCTGGGAGGTCCGTATCGAGGAGCCCGTCACGACCAGTTACAAGGGCATCGATGTCTACAAGCTGACGACCTGGGTGCAGGGCCCGGCGATGCTGCAGGCGCTGAACATCCTCGAGGAGATCGACCTCAAGGCGATGGGTTACAACAGCACGCGCTATATCCATGCCCTCTATCAGGCGATGAATCTGGCCTTTGCCGACCGGGACTTCTACTACGGCGATCCGTACTTCCCGCCGGCCGAGCCGGTGGCCGGGCTGTTATCGAAGAAGTACGCCGAGTCGCGGCGCGCGACGATCCAGTGGGACCGCAACGATCCATCGGCGCATCCCGGCGATCCCTACCCGTTCCAGGGCGAGAAGAACCCGTACAGCGACCTGCTGGAGCAGTGGACGCCCATCCCGCCGGCGGCCGAGGCAGAAGGCGCGGAGGGCTTCCAGCAGGCTGCTACGACCATCGAACAGGCGTTTCTGGTCGGCACGACCTCGATTCAGGCCGCCGATGCGGAAGGCTGGGTGATTTCGGTTACGCCCAGCGGCGGCTGGATCCCGGCCTTCATTGCCGGCGACACCGGCATCGGACTCAGCCAGCGCATGCAGAGTTTCGTTCTGACCGAACGAATGAATCCCTACAACGTGGTCGAGCCGGGCAAGCGGCCCCGTGTGACCCTGACGCCGACTCTCGCACTGAAGGACGGTCAGCCGATGATGGCCTTCTCCGTTCAGGGTGGCGACACCCAGGATCAGAATCTGCTGCAGTTCTTTCTCAACATGGTCGAGTTCGGCATGAACCCGCAGCAGGCGGCCGAGGCCCACAACATCACCAGCTACCAGATGCAGAGTTCCTTCGGCGCGCACCAGTCAGAACCCGGCCGTCTCCAGGTGAGCAACGCGATTCCGGCATGGACCCGGGAAGAGCTTTCGAAGATGGGCTACCAGGTTGAGGTGATCGAGCGGACCTACAGCCCGATCACCGCCATCTGGTTCGACCGCAGGCACGGCACGATGTGGGGCGCGGCGAGCGACTACGGAGAGGACTACGGCGTAGCCTGGTAGGGTCCCGACTTCCGCGCAACGGAACCGTCCGTCCGGCAGCATGCAGTCGTTCCGCCGCGCGAAGCGGCTTCGTCAGTCGGTGTCGTCTGCCGGTGGGATTCTGGTCGCCTGCCATGCGACCGCCTGCCATACGCCGTCGCGCTTCAGAAACGTACCCGTGTTGAAGTAGTAGAGGACCGGCGAGGCATCGACGGGCGTGCCCACGAGCCTGAACGCAACGACGGCCGCGTCACCGTAAATGCGTATGTCGACATCCCGTGCCGAATAGCCGATCTGCGGCGCCGCCGCGGCGGCTTCGTCATCCGAAAAGCCCGCCATGATTTCGGCCTTGTCGACCCGGGTCCCGGTCGAGGATGTGTACACAAGATCGTCCGCCCAGAATTGCTGGTGCGCCGCTGGCTTGTCTGCGGCGCTCAGGAACGCGTTCAGCAGGGCAGTCAGCTCATCCGCATCCGTGGCTGCCCCGACGGGCGACGCGCCGAGCAGGCACAGCAGGGGCAGAAGCGCTAACGCCTTCCAATAGACGGGAGTATTCATATCTGGGTTCCTCTCGCTGCGGTCCAGTTTGCTTGTTGCCGATAGAGACGAGCAAGCGCTGCGGTTCACCCGCACCGCGTGATCCGGCATGCCCGATGGGGCCGGCGCACTCGAGACGACGCGTCGAGGCGCTATCGTCGCCGCAGTCCCGCCGCGGATGACCACGAAGCAACGTCGCGCTGCATGCGATGCGCGGCTGGCTCTTTCCCTGTATTTTCGCGTCAGGTGTGTGTCGCGAAGATCAGGTGCTTTCGATGACCGGAAAACTCTGCTTGATGCTGTCCATGGCTGTGCTGGCGGTCAGCCCGACGAAGGCACTGCGCGCCTCGGACGGTGGACTATCGGCCGACGAGGCACGCATCGTGGCCTGGGTCGATGCCAACACAGATCGTGCGATCGATCAGTTGGAAGAGATCGTCAATATCAATAGTGGCACCCTGAATATCCCGGGCGTCCGCGCGGTAGGCGATGTCCTGAGTGGCGAGTTCTCCGATCTTGGTTTCCGGACGCGCTGGGAGGATTTGCCGCCGGAGATGAAACGCGCCGGCCATCTGCACGCCGAGCGTGCCGGGTCGCGCGGCAAGCGCGTGCTGATGATCGGCCATCTCGATACCGTGTTCGAACCGGATCATCCCTATCAGCGGATGACCCGCGACGGCAATCTGGCGCGCGGGCCGGGGGCCCTCGACATGAAGGGCGGGGATATCGCGATTCTGTATGCCTTAAAAGCCATTGCCAGCGTTGGCGGTCTGGATGACACGACGATCAGGGTCATATTCACCGGCGACGAGGAACGTCCCGGGAGTCCAAAGGAGATCTCGAGGGCAAGCCTGATCGATGCCGCCCGCCGTAGCGATGTCGCCCTGGGATTCGAATCCGGATCGCGGGACGGACCGCAGCACTATGCCGTGGTGGCAAGACGAAGCGCGAGCAGCTGGCGACTCGAAACCAGCGGCCGGCAGGGACACTCGTCGAGAATTTTCTCCGAGGAGCTTGGCAGCGGCGCCATCTTCGAGGCCGCGCGTATCCTCAACGCGTTCCATCAGGAGCTGGGCGGTGAGCCATACCTGACCTTCAATGCCGGCGTGATTCTTGGCGGCACGAACGTCTCGTTCGATGGCGCCACGAGCCAGGGCACGGCCTATGGCAAGGGCAACGTTGTGCCACAGACGGCCGTTGTCACCGGCGGCATCAGGACCCTGACCGTCGAGCAGTTGGATTCTGCCAGGGCGAGGATGCGCAGCATCGTCGCCGCGCATCACCCGGGGGCTGAGGCTTCCATCTCGTTCACCGAAGGCTATCCACCGATGTCGCCGAGCGACGGGAACACGTCTCTTCTGGGGCTGCTCAACGAGATCAACCGCGACCTGGATGCGCCACAGATGGAGGCGTTCGACCCCGGGCTCCGCGGGGCCGCTGACATTTCCTTCGCCGCACCCCACGTCGATGCGGCGCTGGCCGGTCTGGGGTCATTCGGAAGAGGCTCTCACAGCCCCGATGAGTACACCGAACTGGATCTCATGCCCCTGGTCATCAAGAGAACGGCTCTGTTGGTCTACAGGCTGACGCGCTAGTCGAGGAGGAATCGTCGACTCCCGGGTGGGACAACTACTGGCTGCCATCACAGCGCCAGGGCGCATGCCCGGGAACGGTCACAGATGCGTGTCGGAGAAAATGACACATTCGCACGCCGTTGAATCCGATTGCGGGGCACGATCAGGCTCGGCGGCCATGCAGCCCCAAAACCTCCCGCAAAAAAAAACGCCCCGACGCGTTCGCGCCGGGGCGTTTTCTTCATACGCCGTCTCTAGCGGGAGATCGTATAGCCGGTCTGCTCCAGAACAAACTGGCTTTCGCCCATGCCACTGGCATGAGCCACCTGTCCGGCATCGTTGAACTCGAACCGCGTAATGATCCGGTTCTCGAAGGACAGGCCGCTGTCGTCATCAACGTCCTTGATATTACGGACGACGTAGACGACGTTGCCCTTGCTCATGACTTCAACGATTTTGCTCTCGCTCACGGGCCAGGTATCCGCATCACCGCGCCCCATGTTCTCGAGAACCTGGGCTTTCGAATTCGCGTTGTCGATAATGCCGCGCTTCACTTCAATCGGCATCGTCTTGCCGCCGCGCTTGATGACCGCCTTGACGGGTTCACCGGGCTTGCCGCGGAAAGACATGCGGTCGCGATTCTCGCGCGTGGCCGGCACGTCGTTGACCGATACGAAGACGTCGCCCACGTTGAGGACCGCGGAGGCCGGGCTGCCCGGCATCACGCTGGCGACGACGAGTTCTTCGTCATTCTGCGGATCGAGAATGAAGCCGAAACCAACATAGCGCCCCGTTTTGGCAACGCCGTCTTCGGCCATGTTCTGCTTGACCATCGCGATCGCCTCGGATTTCCCGGTGTCGAGGGCCGTGACCCAGGCCTTGGCCAGCGCTTCGTTCGCGGTTTCATGATGTGCTGCCCAAGCCGATACGCTGAGCATCAGCATCGCCCCGCCAATTACACCCTTTGCAAGTCTATTCAATTGTCGATCTCCCCTTCCTTCGTTTTGATCGCCGCCAGAGATGCTGGCGAACGTTGTAGGCGGGAGTGTAGACCGTTGCGGTGCTTCTTCAAGGTATTTCGCCGGACCAGATTCCGGCGTGGCCTCTCGCAACGGGGGCATGCACCGAAATTCCGACGTCGACGAGGTAGCGTGCCTGGCCCGAATACACGGGGATGTTGATTGTCGGGCAGCCCTGACAGGGGCCTTCGGCGAGCGCTGTTGTGACGCTGCCGCATTGCGGAAATCCCGCACGGCTGGCGAGGCCACGACGATCTATATTCAGGATAGGTCCGGCGAGAGCCGATTGCCTGTTCGGAGAACAAACCGCGCCGCAGCAACCGGGGTTTCGCCGGCAGATTTTCTGCACCGGTGAAAAGGGAGTTGCAAGCCATGAACAGGCATCCACTCTCCAGGCAATCTGGATTCCCCTGTCTCGTCAGTCTCATCATCATGGCGGCCGGCCTTTTGCTCGGCGGAACCGCCATTGCCGAGCTCGACCCCATAGAGCAGCTCGGCTCGTCGATCTTCTTCGATAACGATCTGTCCATTAACCGAAACCAGTCATGCGCTGCCTGCCACGATCCGGCCTGGGGATTCACGGGGCCGGATGCTGCGAGCAATGCCGCGGGTGCAGTCTACGAGGGGTCGATCGCGGGTCGATTCGGCAATCGCAAGCCGCCGAGTGCGGCCTACGCTTCGTTCAGCCCGGTCCTGTACTTCGTCGAGGAGGGGCCGAAGGGCCAGGGTAAGCGCCACGGTCACATGAAGAAAAACAAGAACAAGGGCGGAGTCTTGTTTATCGGGGGTAACTTCTTCGACGGGCGTGCCACCGGCGAGAGGCTCGGAACGCCGGTCGCCGACCAGGCGCAAGGCCCATTTCTGAATCCGGTAGAACAGGGATTGCCCGACAACGCTTGTGTTGTCTATCGCGTCTGCATGGCGAGTTATCCCGTGACTCTGGAGGATGTATTCGGACCAGAGATCTGCGACGTCACGTGGCCGACCGATGTTGCGACAGTGTGTGCCGCCCAGGGCACGCGGGTAACGCTGTCGCCGGACGATCGCGGAACTGTCGATATGGCCTATGACGATATCGCCATTGCGATCGCGAGTTTTGAAGACTCCTCCCAGGTCAACCGATTCAGTTCGAAGTACGACGCCTATCTGCGAGGCGAGGTCAGGCTCACCAAGAAGGAGCGTCAGGGTCTCGCGCTGTTCAGGGGGAAAGGCCGCTGCGACAACTGCCACGTACTGGACGCAGGCCCATCCGGCGAGCCGCCGCTGCTGACGAACAACAGGTTTGATAATATGGGGGTCCCCAAAAACCCCGACAACCCCTGGTACACCATGCCGCCGGCCTTGAATCCCGACGGGGTCAACTGGATCGACAAGGGGCTCGGCGGTTTTCTGGCCACGCGCCTGGACTACCAGCAGTATGCGTCCGAAAACTACGGCAAGCAGCGCGTGCCGACGCTGCGTAACGTCGCGGCACGACCAACACCGGGGAGCGTCAAGGCGTACACGCACAACGGCTACTTCAAGAGCCTGAAGGCAGTAGTGCACTTCTACAATACGCGCGATGTGAAACCGGCTTGTCCGGACCCGTTCACGCGGGAAGCCGATGCGCTGGCGGCGAATTGCTGGCCGGCGCCTGAAGTCGGAGTCAATGTGAATGCCGCCGAACTGGGCAACCTGCACATGAAGGGCAGGCAGGAGGACGCCATCGTTGCTTTCCTCGCCACGCTGAGCGACGGCTTTACACCGTAGCCTGTCGAGCGCGGCGAACTTGAATGGCGCCGGGGCTGGACCGCCCGGCGCCGTTGAGTTGAGCACAACAATCCTTGCTCACAGCGATCGGGTGCCGGGACGGACTCACCGTCCCGGTTGGGCCTTTGGGTCGCTCAACCGGTTCGCCGGGGTGCCTCCCGGAGAGAAACCGGTAAAATGGCCGCCGATTTTCGGCTTCCCCGCCCTCGGGCCGGGAGCCGATTGCCCCTTCAGGACGATGTCCACCCGGCTGCGGAAGGCCAGCCAGCGATAGCCCCGACCACGGACGGGCATGGAGAGCAGGACCAGGGATGAAGAATCGATTGTGCGCCCCGGCCACAGGGCGTTTCCTGACGGCGGCCGTCTTGAGCCTGTTCGCCGCGGCGGCAAGCCGTGCGGCCGACGAGCCTTTCCTGATCACGCTGCCGGACATCAACGGCAACAGTGCGGCCGACTTTGCGACGCTGTACCAGGACCCGACCGATCAGCGCTTCGTCGCGCTGGTTTCCGATGGCGCGTCCGGGAAAACGATCAGCACGACGGACTTCAACAAGTCTCTCGGACCACAGCTGTTTCTGAGCGCGCGCGACGCCGATGGCAATGGCGTCGCCGAACTCGTGCTCGTCAGTGCCAGCAGTAAAGGTGAGCGCACGATTCGAAGCTGGGACGCGTTTGCTGGCGAACCGGCGCTGAAGAATCCGATTCCAGGCATATGGATGTCGATCGATGCAGAGAGCATCGACGGCCTTGGCGGTGCCGTATCGCCGGTCGCGCTGCTGGAGGCACGCGATGGACGCAACCGCGTGCGCCTGATCGATGTCGGCGCCGGTGGGAATACGACAGGAAAAATAGACTTTCCGCAATCCGTGGCCACGGCGTTGCTCGCCACGCTTCCCGATGCCCAGGTGGCCGTCGCCTTCGTGAAAGAGGACGGCGCAGTGAAGGTCAAGGTCAAGAACGCCAACAACGGCAATGCCCTCGCATCGCTGGTTTTCGAAGACCTGCAGACTCCCCGTTTCATGGCGGCGGACCGGCTCCCGGGCAAGAATCTGCTGACGATCCTCGGCGCGAATGCGTCCGGTGGGGTCCGCGTGCAGACGCGCGCAGTCGGCTCGGGCAAGCTCGTCGGCAACGTCGGCTTTGGGAAAGTGACGCCCCTGGGGCTGTTGGTCCTCGAAGATCTCAATGGCAACGGCCACGGCGAAGTTGCCGTGCTTTTTGAGAACTCCGGCGGCGAGCTTCTCGTCGAGATCAAGGACTCGAAGACCGGTGCATCGCTGTCGGTGATCGAATACAACGCGGCGTTCATACCCACGGACTTCGCACGGCTGGACGACGTTGACGGTAACGGCTGGCCCGAGCTCGGCGTCGTCGGCCGCAACGCCAAGGGTAAGCTTCGGGTCGAGTTCAGGGACGGGCTCACGGCCGCGGAGGTCGTCAAGGTCGTCATCGACAGCGACGGTGAGATCCCCGGTCCGGCGCCCGACCCCGCACCGGCCGCGCCGACGGGGCTGAAGGGCGCCTACCAGCGCGACAACAGCATCGATCTCAGCTGGAAGGACAACGCGAACAACGAGACGGGCTATATCGTCTACGAGTGCACCGCGAACGAGGGCGACAGCGCGGATGATTGTTCGCCCTACAGCGAGATTGCCTCGCTGCCGGCGAACGCGAAAACCTACACGAGGACCGATACCGGTGAGCTGTCGTACAGGGCCTACTATGTCCGGGCGACCGGGGCCGCTGGCACGGCGGCGGATTCCGGGAAGATCCTCGTCTCGACCGGGCTGGCCGCGCCCAACGGTCTGCGAGTGACCGGCATGTCCGATCTGCAGATCGCCATCGAGTGGAATGACAATTCCCGGAGCGAAGACGCCTACGAGGTTCAGCGCTGCGCGCCGAGCGCCGAGGTGGACTGCAGCCTGACCAAGCAATGGACGACGGTCGCGAGCCTGAAAAGAGACAGCACGGCATTCGATGACGACGACGTTGCCTGCGACACCGATTACCGCTACCGCACGAGAGCAACGACGGACCCCGACAGCGACCCGGTGACCCGGTCCGCATTCTCAAGCCGGATCGATGCTTCCACAGATACCTGCCGCACGGGCGTCGAGGTCGTCAATGCCGGAACCCAGCTGCTGACGTCCATCCAGATCGGCTCGACCCAGTACGTTGCCGAGTGCCCGGCGAACGCCGTCGCGCCGGGCGGCTCCCTGGAAATCGAGCTGCCGCCGGGGGACTACGGCTACCGGATCATCAGCGGTTACGTCGCGGGTGGCGACTGCGTTGGCGTCTACCAGGACACGGGTTCCGTCACTCTGACTGACGAGTTCGAGACCATCGAGTTTGAAGACCCGACCATCGTTCAGCTCCTGACCCAGTTCGACCGGCGCGGTGTCTGGGGCGGCCAGTACTCCGGCGGGACCGGCGGCCAGCTTTGGAGCGAATTGCACTTCCTGGATGACGGCACGTGGCGGCTCTATTCCTGCACGCTCGCTTCGCGGCCCTGCAACCGCAACGAACAGCAGAGCGCCGGTGTCTACGAGGAACTGCAGAAGGTCCCGGAGACCTTCACGCGCAGCTTCACGATCGGTCTCGGCTGTTATCAGGCCAACGGAACGACCGGAATCTGCGAGGGCGTGCTGCGGGAACTCGACAAGAATTTCGTCATGAACAACGGGCCTTTGAACGCCCGCCTGATCAACTATCGCTACCTGGGCAATCGGGCGCCCTGACGATACCGGCCAATCGATCCGTCGATGGTCGGCCATTCCGACCGACGCGGCAGCTCGACCGGGTCGGGGCCGTCGTTTCGGCTCCCTGGGCCAGGTCCCGGACGGACCGGTACGAGGTTGCCGGTCGTCGCCATGCGGCCCGACAGGCACGCTTTGACTAAAATGCTGCCGGGACTTCCCCGGAACGGGAATTGAGTCTGCCACCACACAGGAGCATCACTTTGCGCATTCTGCCTGCTTTCCTCGCCTTGCTGACCCTCGTGCTGGCGGCCGCCGTTTCTCACGCCGAGGACCACGACGCCGCCGTCAAGCGACCGGTCACCCATGACGATCTGTGGCACATGCGGCGCCTTGGGACCCCCGTGCCCAGTCCCGATGGGCGCCGCGCTATTGTCGCGGTCAGCGAGCCGTCCTACGAGAAAGACGGGACGACGAGCGACCTGTGGGTCGTCGCCGTGGACGGCGAGACGGAGCCGAGGCGTCTGACATCCAGTCCCGCGGCCGAGAGTGACGTCGCGTGGAGCCCCGACGGGAGCCGGATCGCCTTCAGCACGAAACGTGGCGATGACGAAGTGGCGCAGGTGTATCTGCTCAACATGGAATTGCCCGGCGAGGCTCTGAAGATTACTTCGCTGGTCACGGGCGCCGGTAAGCCGAAGTGGAGCCCGGACGGCAAGCGGATCGCGTTCGAGAGCCGGGTCTACCCGGGTGCGGCGGACGACGAGGCGAACACACAGGAGAAGGAGCGGCGGGAAGCGCTGGGCTATAACGCATCGAGCTACGACATTTTTCCGATTCGCCAGTGGGATCGCTGGCTCGACGATCTGCAGACACATCTTTTCGTACAGGATGCAGTGGCCGGCGCGGAGCCGAAGAATCTGTTGGTGGGAACCGAGCTCGTTGCCAGGCCGGGCTACTCCGGCGTGCCCAGTCTTTCCAGCGACAGTCTGCATGCCGAATGGGCGCCGGGCGGAGACGCACTGGTCATCTCTGCGACGCAGAACCGGGATGAGGCGGCTCGCGCGCCAACCTATTACCACCTGTATCGAGTGAGCGTCGAAGGCGGCGAACCGGAACAGCTCACCGACAGCAAGGACTGGAGCTGCCATACGGCGAAGTTCGGTTCCGATGGTGGCTCTCTGTACTGTCTGATCCAGCCGATTACCCGATTCGCCTACAACCTGACGAAGCTCGGACGGTTCGACTGGCCGGACTCGGAACTGGCCGCCGATTTCTCCGGTGAACCGGGTCTGTTAACCCAGGGCTTCGATCGCTCGGTCCGCGAGTACGCTCTGAGTGGGGACGGCAAGACGGTATTCATCACGGCGATGGACGAAGGCCGTGTGCGGCTGTTCAGTGTCCGTTCCAGGCCGGGTGAGACCGTCGGGAACCTCGACCCGGACAGCGGCGGCGTGTACGCGGGGCCTCTGGCCGCCGGGCGCGCGCTCGTTGCGCGTTGGGAGGATGCCACCAATCCGGCAGAGATCGTTCGGATAGATCCACGCAGCGGCGAGCATGTCCGGCTAACGGCCTTCAACGTCGAGCGCGCGTCCACGCTGGACCGGCCGGCGTTTCGCGAGTTCTGGTTCGAGAGTTCGAAGGGCCGACGCATTCATACGTTCGTGGTCCTGCCGCCCGGCTTCGATGAGAACGCCAGGTACCCGGTGCTGACGATGATGCACGGCGGCCCGCACTCGTCGTCCCTCGATTCGGATCATATTCGCTGGAGTCCGCACCTGCTCGCGGCACCCGGCTACGTGGTACTGATGACCGACTACACCGGCTCGGTCGGTTACGGCGAGGCGTTTTCCCAGGCGATTCAGGAAGACCCGTTGAGAACGCCGGCTGACGAAATCAACGCCGCGGTCGACGAGGCCATCCGGCTGTATCCCTTCATCGACGCGGACCGCCAGGCCGCCGCCGGCGCGAGCTACGGCGGGCACCTGGCAAACTGGCTGCAGGCGACGACCAAACGCTACCGGACGCTGGTCGGTCATGCCGGGCTGGCCAGCCTGGAAGGGCAGTGGTCCACCAGCGACGCCATCTATCATCGTGAGATCAACAACGGCGGAACGCCCTGGGGCGGAAGTCCCGTCTGGAAAGACCAGAGCCCGTCGACTTACGCCGCGGACTTCGGGACCCCGATGCTGCTGACCATCGGCGAGAAGGATTACCGGGTGCCGGTCAACCAGACGATCGCAATGTGGACCTATCTCCAGCGCATGCAGGTGCCGGGCCGCCTGCTCGTGTTTCATGATGCAAACCACTGGATCATGAACGGCAAGGAAGCGCGCCATTACTGGAGCGAACTCCATCGGTGGCTGGCCGTGTATCTCAAGGACGCAGACGAATCCGCCGGCGCGGACTCGCCGCCGAGCGGACAGGCGGTCCAGCCGACGTGATGGCGGTGGCGGCAGGTCAGGCCGTCGGCTTGATGTTCGCGTTCAGGCGGAACAGATTGCCGGGATCAAAGCGGTTCTTCACCTTGACGAGCCGCTCATAGTTCGCGCCGTAGTTGGCACGGGTCCTGCCGTCGTCGGCCTCCATCAGGTTGACGTAGAAGCCGACCGTGTGGGGCTCGAGCCGTGCCCAGGCCGATCTGACCGCCGCGATGTCGGCGGTTCGGTCTTTCTGCTCGTGGGTTTCCGAGATAACCATCATATTGCTGTGGGCGGCGCGATGGGGGAATGCCGTTTCCTGAGGTCCGATCCGGGAGACGGCACCGCCGGCCTGCATGAAGTACATCCAGTAGACGCCGTCGCCGCGATGGAGGGCGACCACCTCGTCGATCAGCTCGGGCGTCAGCTCGTTGACGAAACTCGACTTCATGTAGCTGTAAATGCCGTGTCGGTTGGCGTTGTCGTGGCGTGTCTGGAACTTCGCATAGGCCACCGGCGCCACGGTATCGGCGATGGGCTGGCCCACCTTGCGCAGCGGGGACAGCACTTCTGACGCTCGGGCAGGGTCGCCGCACCAGACGGCTTCGACGCTGACGCGTTTTTCACCTTCTGCCGTTGCGACCAGCGCGATGTTGAGATTGAGTTCGTCCGGCATCCGGTTGCCATGCTCGCCGTAGAACTCCAGGACCTGGCGTGCCTGATCGCCGGGCCAGACGATGTCGCCGGCAATGACGGTCGGGTCCATTTCGTGGAGTTGAAATTCGAAGCCGACGACCACGCCGAAATTGCCGCCGCCGCCTTTGAGCGCCCAGTAGAGGTCGGGGTTTTGATTCGCACTGGCCCGTCGCAGAGTGCCGTCGGCTGTGACGATGTCCACATGGCGAATGTTGTCGCAGGCCATCCCGAAGTGACGGCAGACCCGACCGAAGCCGCCCCCCAGAGTCAAACCGGCGGCACCAGTATGGGAGACCACACCCGCTGTCGTCACGAGCCCGAACGGTGCGCTCTCACGATCGATGTGGCCTTCCAGGCAGCCGCCGTCCACCCGCGCCGTTTTCGCTTGCGGGTCGACGTGAACGGAATTGAACTGGGACATGTCGATCATCATGCCGCCTTCGCAGACCGACTTGCCGGAGATGCTGTGGCCGCCACCGCGCACGGCGACGAGCAGGTTGCGCTCCCGGGCGAATGACACCGCCTGCGCAACGTCGCTGGCCCCCTCGCACTGCACGATGAGCGCGGGGTGCTTGTCGATCATTGCGTTCCAGACCTTGCGGGCGTCTTCATAGGCGGCGTTGCCGGGCATGAGCAGCGGGCCACGCAGGCTGTCCTGCAGCTCCCGGACGGCCCCGGCTTCGATGTCGACTTCCGCACCGGCGCCGGTAACGGCGCGGACGGACCCGGCGACGCTCATCGCATTGGCAGCCGCGGCCAGCGCCTGGGCCGAAGGGAAGGTGGCGAGCGTGCCCGCCGCGAGCGCCGAACGGCAAAAATCCCGACGTCTCATGATCGCTGCCCCGCTGAAGAGGAGTGTAGGGATAAGCATAGTCGAGGGTCGCGTGGCCGGATTGTCGTGACGAGACACGGGCACGCGCCCGGACCGCGTCGTTCAGGCGCTTGAAGCCGTGAGAGCCCGTGCCGCTTCCCCCTGAGCGCCGGGCTGTCTCGCCCGGGAATGATCGATCCGCAGCAGGACGAGTCCCTTGCGGCCGCCAGACACGTCGGTGACACAAGTGCAGCCTCACGGCAGCGGCGTCAGGCGAACGCTGGAAGTCTCAGGAAAGAAAAAGAAAGCCGCAGAGCGCGCCGGCCGCCATGAGCCAGGGCGCCTTGATCTTCGTGAACAGGATCAGCAGCGCAACGGCTATGGCGATCAGGGCCGGCGCGACAGCCACGATGGCCGCGTGCCCCACGGCGTACACACCCGACAACATCAGGCCGATCGTTACGGGTGCGAGCCCCTTCTCGATGGCGATTCGCCACGGTGAGTCGGCGAATCTGTCCCAGGCCCGGCTCGCGAAGAACATCAGCGTCGAGAAGGGCAGAAAGAATGCGAGCATGACGACACCCGCGCCCAGCCAGCCGGCCACGTGGAGGCCGATTAGCGAGACCATCAGCATGTTCGGCCCCGGCACGAACTGTCCTACCGCATAGTAGTCGTTGAACTCTCGCGCCGTGAGCCACTGATTATCGAGTACGGTCATGTGCTTCATTTCGGGGAGCACGGCCGTGCCGCCGCCTACGGCGAGCATGGACAGCATGGCGAAAATTGCCGCGAGGTGTATCAGTCGGTCGAGATCCGAATTCATCGGTCGTCGCCCTCCGGCGCTTCGAGCTTGCCCGTTTTCCCGGACCGCGGCCTGTGCAGCCAGATACTGAATCCACCGAGTCCGAATATGACGACCACCAGGGGCAGTTGGAGAATCGACATGGCGACGAACGTCATCACGACGAATATCAGTGGCTGCCAGTGGACGAGCTGTTCGCGGCCGGTCTGTACGGCCACGGCAAACAGGAACCCCGTCGCAGCCGCCGCCACGCCATGCAAGGACGCCAGCACCGCCTCGTTGTTTTGGAGCACCGCGTAAGAGGCGCCCAGCGCGAGCACGAGAGCGAGCCCGGGGAGGATGAGTCCGAGCACCGCCAATATTGCCCCCATGACGCCGCGCAGCCGCGATCCGACATAGACGCCCATGTTGGTCGCGTTCAGACCGGGCAGGGTCTGGGAAAGCTCCAGCCCGGACAGGAAACCCTTGTCATCCAGCCAGCCGCGATCGAGCACGATGGACTGGCGAAGGTAGCCGACCGCACCGCCGCCGAAGCTGATCGAACCGATCCACAGGAACACGCCGAAGATTTCCAGCAGCCCGACCCGCAGCGGGCCACAGGTCTGGCCCGGGCCTGCAGGGGTCACTCCTGGCATTCGACGTTCCTCCCGCCGTATTCGTAGACGGCCCGGGTCTTGGTCGTGCCACGCAGCAACCAGTCACCGGTCTCCCGCATGAGCGCCTGGTAGAACTCGGTGGCCTTGTCCTGGCCCACCCTGCGCTTGCCGCTGGTCAGCTCCTCCTTGAATCTGGATTGCCAGGAGAATTCGCCGGCCAGTGCCTCACCGGTGCCCCGATTCCGCCATACCGAGACATCGGCGCTGGCGATGAATCGGTCGAATGCCATCTGACCCAGATCTGCCGCCACTTCCTCGATCAGCAGGTCGTTCACGCGTCTGATCGGCGTTTGCGGCGGCAGCTCCGCCATTTGCGTGACCGGGAACAGGCCGTTGAGCTCGCCGATCGTACTGACGAGGTCGAGAGTCTTCAGCTTCAGGACGCCATTGTGCGAGAAAACGCTCTTCATGCCCTGAGGGCTTTCCGGCGATTGCAGAATCGCCTCCTTGAACTTCACGACGCACTTCGAGCTGGTGTTCGCCTTCATGTCTGCGCCGCAGACCGTTTCCAGCGCCGGGTGGCGAATCTTCAGCGTGTGTTCCACCTCTTTGGCGGGAAAGCCGTCGATGACCCGGCGCCGGCGCCTGAGAATGAAGCCGATCCGGTAAAGATCGAAAGTCGGCGTATCCCAGAATGAGACGGCCCGCTGCTCGTGGCCCGAATAGCCGGCGCCGGCCTCCGTCTCGATTCCCAGGTCGGCCGCGATCCCGCTCGCGAGTTTCCAGTAGTCGGCGAATCCCTGAGCCGTCTGGAAACGGTCGGGCCGCAGGAGGAGCTTGTATGCTCGATAGTGGCGCCCGTGCCGCACCTCTCGCTCGATCTCCTCCGCCCTGCTTTTTTCGTTTTTCTTGCCTGCCATAACGCGACCTTTTCGATTCTCGACGCCGCTTCCGGGCGACGGTTCGGATAGAGATGCCTGATCCTGACGCCCGCTAGGTTAACGAATCCCCCAACCCAGCGCCCACCCGTTTGGCACAAAATGGCCGGTTTTCGCCCCTGCCGCGCACTACACTTGCGAAGATACCGGTCTGCGGGAAAGTGTTGTCCGTTGACGGCGCGGGTGTCTTGAACAGGAACATCGTTAGCGCAGAGTGGGCAATCTCCGGACAGTTCCTTGAGATAAGGTCCGGGGTGGCACGACGAGTATCGCTGGATTCCGTTTGAGGCGTTTGGCGTTCGAGCGCTGCCCACAACGTGTGGCTCGGGCCGGTTGCGTGCGGCAAACATATCTACCAGGGGGAGGAGAAGATGAAGCTAAGACGATGGGTAATCGCAGCGTTTCTTGCTTTGAGCGTATCCGACGGCTATGCGGCCGAGACCGCCAACTTCGAGGCCAGCACGACGCGGGATCTGGTCGAGCTTTGCAGCGCTGTCGAGGGTGACGAATTGTTCGCG
>Ga0316189_10002436_pt1 | contig 18275 bp, 16 predicted proteins | sample LowCovwburrow_MG_FD_204930 | JGI IMG/M metagenome (GOLD analysis project Ga0316189, IMG submission 204930) | Coastal sediment microbial communities from Maine, United States - Lowes Cove worm burrow | ecosystem: Environmental > Aquatic > Marine > Coastal > Sediment | place: USA: Maine...
ACGGGGGAAGTTTTCATCGACAGACTTGATTTCTTGCAGGCAGGCAACATCCGGGCGCGCCTCGTTCAACCAGGCAATGGCGGTTTCCAGGCGAGCCTTGACGCCATTGATATTCCAGGTCGCGATCTGCATGGGCATCCCAATTCCAGTTAGCCAGAGTACTCTGGAGCAACTTTAGACACGATCAGTATTGTTTTTGATTGCTTCAATCAAAAACAATACTGTTCCAGAGCACCCCGGTCTGGGCTGCTTCAGATAACAGGCCAACAGTTGCTGCAGGCAGCCCGATGCGTCAAGGCCACAAATTGGGTCGTCACCAGTTCCGGTCGCTTGTTTGGTGCAGTGCGGCCGAATTCAGATTTTACTCACACCGGTTCAGCAAGCGCTCACGGCGCCGATATTCCTGCCGGACCTTGCGCCGGGGAGTCGAGTTGCACCACCTCAGATGTGAGCCATAATTCCGGCTCCAGCGTGAACCGCCATAACCGCAATCAAGGCGGCGGGCTTCCCTGGCCTGTTCGACGGCGGAACGGGCATAGTCGCGGCAGTGCGACCGGCTCCTGCCATCGCCAATTCCATCAGGAAACCGGCAGTTCTGGATCTGGCGGTTGCGTGTGCTCAACATTTCAGTAGCAGCGCGTGGCCCGATACGGGCACACAATCGGGCCTGACGAACCCGGCTGCTCGACCAACGCTCGCCGCTAAATCCGCACCTTAAACCACGGGCGTCACGCACCTGTCGCATACTCTGGGCCGCAAAGTTGCGACAGAATCTGGCTGACCTTGAATTGTCGGCGGCCGAATCATCCGGGTCTTCGCGGTCTTGTGAACCCGCTGCAATCGCCCGCCTGCAGGTTTCCAGTTCCCTGTCACGGGCAGCCCGCGACCCGTTGTAAGCAGACGACGGGTTGCCCATGCAGAAGTTGAAGTAAACGGTCTGGCCATAGCCCCAACGACTCCCGGACAAGCCGCAGTTCAATCTGTTGTTCTCGTTGTTCTGGGCAATAGCACGCGCTGCATAATCATTGCAGGCGGCAACTCTGTCAGGATCCGGCGCTGCCGTTTCATCCTGCAGGATCGGAGGCGGGCTAGGTTTTGATTTTGGCGTGACTGTCAGCGTTTCTCGATTTTTTACCGGCGGCAAAGGAGCCGGGTCAGGCATCACGATAACCCGGTCAGCCGGTTTTTCAGGCGAGGGCTTGACGATTTCAACCGGTTTTTCGGGGAGTGGCTTGACCGTTTGTACCGGTTTCTTCCGGGGTGGCGTGGGCACAGGTGCCGGCAGCGGCGTTGCTGTCACGGCAGGTTTCTCAGCAACAGGGGCCCGTTTTGGGGCAGGGGCAGGGTCTTCGGTCCGCGTCACCGGGCTGGATGTCGAGAGCACACCGGATATGCAGCATGTGTCAGAGCGCTTTGGCGGTACACCGGTTTTGAGCGCGCACATCGCCTTTGGCCCCTTGGCGCCCGGCCATGAATAGGTCCACGCGCGGCACTGGTCTTCCTTCTTGCATGCGGTCTCACACAAGTCGGGGTTTGGAGCCGACAATTCTATGGTTTTGTAATCAAGCCCTGGTCGGTCGGTCGATCCGTCGCGAGCCGCAAGTGCAGGTGTCGATAGAAAAATTATGCCGAAAACGGCGGCTAGAAGAGGCCGAAGCCCGAATTGTAAGTTCAGCATGAAAAATATGGCGTCCCTGAAAAGCCCTTCCGGCACGATCTTGCGCATGATCATGGCGCAATTGTGGGCTTGCAGCAGGTTGATTTATGCAGTTTGTGACCAAAAAACCGTAAACCGGCCCGGTTCCAGGGAATATGAGTGCCTTTTACGAGGCCGTTGCGTGCGATACGCTTCAGATTGAAAAACTGGTGCCACACCCACACGATGCTGTCGCATTCGGGTTGTTGACCTGAAATTGTGCGGCCATAAGGTCATCCACAAAATCAACTTCTGATCCAAGGACATAAACCAGAGATACCGAATCTATCAGAAGCGTTGCACCATCGCGTTCAATGACAACATCACCTTCACTGGATTTGTCGTCTAGTTCAAATTCGTAGGAAAAGCCGGAGCAGCCGCCACCATTTACCGCCAGCCGCAATGCGGTCTTGTCGGTTTCCTTGGCGACGATTTCCCGTATTCGGCGAGCAGCGTTTTCAGTTAGGGTAATGGCGGCAGACATGGCAAAAGCAGTCCTGACTCAAATGGTGTGTTGGGCCTGAATGTTGGTTGGGATAAGTGTTTTGTCAATGCACACCTTGAAATTGGCTCAAATGGAAAAAATTTCATGACAGATTTGGCGCCATATGCAAGTAACCCGCTTGCCTCTCGCGGCAGGTTCGTTGCCGAACACGATGCTGCGCGCCGGTCGCCATTTCAGCGTGATCGTGACCGGATCATTCACTCGGCAGCTTTCAGACGCCTGAAACACAAGACCCAGGTGTTCGTCTACCATGAAGGCGATCACTACCGCACCCGACTGACCCATTCGCTTGAAGTCGCACAGGTGGCCCGCTCCATGGCCCGGGCCCTGCATCTGGACGAGGACCTCACGGAAGCTTTGTCGCTCGCACACGACCTCGGCCATACACCATTTGGCCATGCCGGTGAACGCGAACTGGATCAATGCATGGCCGATCATGGCGGCTTCGATCACAATGCCCAGGCACTTCGTATTGTAACCCGGCTTGAGCGCCGCTATGCCGGATTTGACGGCCTGAACCTGACATGGGAGACGCTGGAAGGTCTGGTGAAGCACAATGGGCCTGTGCTGGACGCAGGCGGCAATCCTGCAGGCCGTTATGCCAAGCTTGGATTGCCTCATGCCATCGTGGAATTTGCACGCAATCATGACTTGCACCTGGATAGTTATGCATCTGCGGAAGCACAAATTGCCGCAATCTCCGATGACATTGCGTACAACTCGCACGACATTGATGATGGGTTGCGGGCCGGGTTGTTCGAGGTCAACGCACTGCTGGATGTCCCGATCGTGGGCAAGGCAATCCGTGAAGTTGACGAGATGTGGCCAGGTCTGGACCGGCACCGGCGGATTCACGAAACCGTCAGGCGGGTTATTTCCTGGATGATTTTTGACGTTATTGCGCAAACCCGGGCTAACGCCGAGGCCAATCACGTAGACAACGCCGATGCGGTGCGCAAAGCCGCATCGGCAATTGTGGGTTTTTCTCCCCGGATGAAACAGGATAACGCGGATTTGCAGGCGTTTCTGGCAAAACACATGTATCAGCATGCAAAGGTCATTGCGATCATGCACCGCGCCCGCCGGGTCGTCAGGGATCTGTTTGAAGCCTACAGCAGTGATCCTGCACAATTACCGACAGACTGGCAGGACCATGGGTATTCGCGGGGCGACAGCCGTCAGGCCCGCCAGATATGCGACTTCATCGCCGGCATGACGGATCGTTATGCTCTTGATGAACACAAGCGGCTGTTTGACCTTGATCCGCTTTTCCGTTAAGCCCCGCGCGGCGCGTCCAGACAAATGGATGCAGGCACCATTCACAGCACAGTCCGGGATCACATGGACCCTTTCAGCCATTTCAAGACCATAGTCGATGACGCCCTTGCGCGGCTTGCAAGCGAAGGCTCGCTGCCTGCCGGCCTGGATGCATCCAGGGTTGTTGTCGAACCGCCGCGTGACCCGGCCCACGGTGACATCACCACAAATGCAGCAATGGTGCTGGCTAAACCTGCCGGCAAGTCTCCGCGCGACATAGCCGGCAGCCTGTGTGAAGTGCTCGGTGAACACGCAGATGTAGCTTCGGCGGAAATTGCCGGCCCCGGATTTGTGAACCTGCGTATCTCGAAAACGTTCTGGCCGGGCTTCATGCGAACGGTCCTGTCAGCAGGCGAAAGGTTCGCCGATTCGACCATGGGACAGGGCCGCCTGGTCAATGTGGAGTATGTGTCGGCAAACCCAACAGGTCCCTTGCACGTCGGTCATTGCAGAGGTGCCGTGTTTGGCGATGCCCTTGCCAATCTGCTCGAGATGACAGGCTACAATGTTACGCGCGAGTACTATACCAATGACGCCGGCAGCCAGATTGACACGCTCGGCGACAGTGTGTACCTGCGCTATCTCGAAGCGCTCGGCGAAGACATTGGAGACATTCCGGCTGGTCTGTACCCCGGTGATTACCTGGTGCCGGTCGGAAAGCTGCTTGCCGATGAGTTTGGCGACCAACTCAAGACGATGAATCCGGCGCAGCGTAAATCATTGCTCAATGACCGCTCCATAGCCGCGATGATGGACCTGATACGCGAAGACCTGGCAACGCTGAACATTCATCAGGATGTTTTCTTTTCCGAGAGAACTCTGCATGAAAACGGCAAGATAGCCGAGACTGTTCAGGTTATGCGTGATGCCGGGCTGGTCTACGAAGGCCGTATACCGCCGCCAAAGGGGCAATTGCCCGAAGGGTGGGAAGATCGCGAACAGACCTTGTTCCGGGCGACTGAATTCGGCGATGATATTGACCGCCCATTGATGAAATCAGATGGCGCGTTCACCTATTTTGCAGCCGATGTTGCCTATGCACGCGACAAGATCGACCGTGGCTTCAACGAACTGGTGTTCATTCTGGGCGCGGATCACGGCGGCTATGTCAAACGACTGCAGGCGGTTACCAAGGCCCTGTCCGGGGGCAGCGTTACCGCTGATGTGCTGTTATGCCAGTTGGTGCGGCTGTTCCGGGGTGGTGAGCCGGTGAAAATGTCCAAACGGGCTGGTGAGTTCGTCACTTTGCGTGAAGTTGTCGATGAAGTCGGCTCGGATGTGCTGCGCTTCATGATGTTGACACGCAAGAATGACGCACCGCTGGATTTCGATTTCCAGAAAGTCACAGAACAGTCGCGTGATAATCCCGTCTGGTACGTTCAATACGCACACGCGCGCATCGGATCAGCCTTTGCGAAGGCTGAAAGCGAAATGGGCCAAGCTGCGATCAATCTGTCGGATTTACCCGAAAAATCGCTGCTTTTGCTTGATGATGAGACCGAACAGCGAATCATCGGGCTGATTGCCGGTTGGCCGCGGGCGGTCGAAATGGCTGCGATCAGCCGGGAACCCCACAGGCTTGCGTTCTATCTATATGAAGTTGCAGCAGAATTTCATTCGTACTACAACAAGGGCAAAGATCAGCCTCATTTACGGTTTATTTTGCCTAAACAGATGCATCTTACGCAAGCACGTCTCGCCTTGTTGCAAATGATCCGCTATACTTTAGCTGGCGGACTTAACATCTTGGGCGTAAAACCTGTCGATGAGATGTAAGGGTTTTGATGGGAACTGGATGGATCAGGAATCAAATAGTAAGTCGGGCAGTCGCGGCAGTTGGCGCGACCGCCTTGGTATAACCGACGACGGCTCTTCGAAATCGGAAGCGGCATCATCATCGGCGGCAGCGCCGTCGACGAAGACAGCATCCGTGGGCGGGCCGAAAGTGGTTGCGAAACCGGCTCCCATGGCACCTCGCCCCGGGGCGGCCGCCAAGGCGCCCGTGCGAGCAGCGCCGGCAGCAGCCGAACAGGCAAACAGCGCCGCCAAGCCCAAGCCTGAAGCCGAACGGCCGCAAGCCGCTGCGAGCCCGAAGGATGATGCGTTTGCCGAGCGTCTTCGCCAGCATCGCGCGGCAGCTGAAGAAGCTGTGAAGAAGCGGAGTGCATCTCCTGGACTGGAGAAGTTTTCGTTCGCGAAAAAAGAAGTCGAGACTGCCCGCGCGGAGTCTGTCCCGGCAAACAGGCCAGTTTCGCCGAACCGGACTGCGCCTGTAAACAAGCCTGCCGCTCCGGCTGCCAGACCGGCAGCCCCTGTCCGGACGGCTGTTTCATCACCGTCGCCGGCAGGTTCGGTCGCTCAGCGTCCGCCAGCACCCCAGCAACGACCAGTTCAGTTGCAGCCGGTGCGCGCACCCGGAATTGCAGCAGGTCCAAGACCTGCCCAGTACGGCACGCCACAGCCACCGCACGGCCAACCGTCGCATGGTCAGCCTCCTTACAGACAACCACAGCAGCCTTCACCTGCCTACAGGCCTGCAGGCCCGGGATACGCAGCGCCGCCGCCACCTGGCCCGCGCCAGCAGCCACCACAAGGCTATGCACCGCAGGGCGCCGACCCCTATGGACGTGGCGGCTACCCGGCACCAAGGCCGCCGGCTCCGCAGCCCCCGCAGATAGCACCGGGGCAGGGACAGCGCTTCGCACCGCCTGCCAGTGAGTTCGATCTGTTCGAGGACAATGGCTATCGCCCGGCGGCACCGCTGGGCAGGGCTGCGCCTTTACCGGCACGCAATGAGCCATTGCGGCCGGAATTCGATGAACCATTTGATGACCGGCGGGAATATGGCGGGCGTACGGCAAACGATTATTCACAGGCCTACCGCGAATATGACGACGACGATTATGAAGAAGACGAGCCTCGCCGCTGGGGTGGTCTTGTCATGGTCGTGCTCGCGCTGGTCACGATCGGCGCAATCGCTGCCGGCCTGATTTACTGGTACACCCAGCAAAAAACCTCGACAACTGCCGGAACAGGCCAGGTGCCGGTCATCAGTGCACCTGACAATCCCGTCAAGGCCCAGCCTGATGGTGACACAAATCAGCCGGCTTCCGCGCCGGCCCAGGGCAAAAAGCTGATCTATGATCGTATTCTTGGATCAGGGACAACGAGTGAGCCGGAGCGCATCGTGCCAAGGCAGGAAACCCCGCAGGCCCCGGACAGCAATAGTGGCGATGATAGTCTGCTGCCGTTGCCGTTACCGCCGCCGCCCCAGATACAGGGCTCACTGACACCCGGGAATACCGGGCCAGACCCCGCGCAGCAAACCGCCAGCGCGGCAAGAGACAATCTGGAATATCAGGGAGCCGCCGGGAGTGAACCGGCGGCTTCTGCCGTTTTGCCACCGCAGCCAACACCACAGCCAACACCACAGCCAACACCGCAGGTTGATCAGGGCTCGATCAACCAGCCACCGCTACCGCGCAGAAAACCGCGAAATCTTGTAGCTTCAGTGCAGCAGGCACCTGCCACGCAGTTCCAGCCGGTATTGCAGCCGGCACCTGCTCCAGCGCCAGCCCTGACGGCTGAACAGCAACTGAATGCGCCAATCGATCTGCAACAACAAGCTGCGATCATCAATCCCCAGACGCAAGCGCCCGCGAACAATCAGTTCGCAGCACCTGCGCCGCAATTGCCGCAAACGCGCACCGTGGCCCGGGACGATGATCCGCTTTCCGGCTTGCGCGCGCCTTTGAATTCACCTGGACAATCGGCCCAGCAGGCGCCGCAGGCTTTGCAACAGCAGCGCACTGCAGTCGTTGCGCCGCAACCGTTTCCGGCACCTGCGCCGCAACAGCCGGTCACATCGCAATCACTGCAGTCATTTTCGCCACCGCCTGCAAGTCAGAACCAGGTTGCCAGTCCTCCTGTGGGATCGGGATATGTCGTACAGCTAGCGGCCTACAGGTCCGAACAGGAAGCATTGGGCCAGTATCAGCAACTGCGCTCCAGGCACGGCAACATCATCGGCGATCTGCCACCGTCGGTTCAACAGACCAACCTTGGCGCCAGCGGTACCTTCTACCGTCTTGGGATGGGACCGATGGCATCAAAAAGTGCAGCAACCGAGTTATGCAACAAGCTCATCTCGGCAGGCGAGCGCGACTGCCTGGTCCGCCGCCGCTAGCAGCCCGTCGATGTATTGAGAATCAGGAAACTGGCGGAGGGGGAGGGATTCGAACCCCCGGGACCGTGAAGCCCAACGGTTTTCAAGACCGCCGCATTCGACCACTCTGCCACCCCTCCGCAAAGGTATTCTGGATGCATGATGTCCAATGTCAGGAGAAGGGTTTAGTCGGCCCGGTGTCCGTGCGCAAGACCAATGCGAGAAATTAACCGTGCCTGGTGCCGATTTCATCTTCCCTTCATCGCAATTGTCCTTGGGTCAGGACCCATTAATGTTATCCATTCTACGGGAGGATATTTTGCCTGTGACAAGGCGAAAGGGCGCAGGAAACCGTCCGGTTTTCAAGACCTTTCAACACTGTCATGGGCAAAATAGACCCCGCCCTTCGGGTTTGAAAGGAAACACTCGCCTGAAGGCGAAAAATGCTCGAAAAGGCACAAAGCCTTGTCTTGCGTTTTTTCATCACCATTCGAATGTTTTCTTTCAAACAGAATTGCATAAGATTAATGTTTCCTGACCCTAGTGTGGCCACAGATCAATCGTAGTGGGTTGGCCGTTCTGTATTAAAATCGGCGCTGGTGTAAAAGAAATGAAAAAAGTACTGCTCGGCTTGGTACTGCTCGTGTCAGGCATACAGGTTGCGTCAGCGCAACCTGCTCAATTGGCCCTGGGCATATGGGCTGATGAAGACGGCGAATCAAATATCGAGATCGCCAGGTGCGGCGCAGCTCTTTGCGGTCGCGTGATCTGGCTCAAGAGCCCCAATGATGAAAGTGGCCAACCCAGGACCGATGTCAATAATCCGGACGTCGGACAAAGGCGCAGGCCAGTGCTTGGATTGACAATCCTCAGCGGATTGCAGCCGGAGGACGACTCCCAGCTCAAGGGTCAAGTTTACAATGCCGAAGACGGCAATGTCTATGAAGTCTACTTGACACCGCAACGCGCCACCATGGAAGTGGAAGGCTGTTTTGCGTTCATTCTGTGCGGGTCTCAAACCTGGACACGGGTTAAATAGCCACTGCACGGCCATTTGGTGCATTGACGGGGTGGCCACTGCCAAAGCTGCCGTGCAATAAGGCGATGGACCTGCGGATGCTGTTGGGGAGAATGTTCATCATGTCTATGAAATTTGTAATTGCTGTCGCTACGGTGTTGTTGACCGGCCTGTTTTCGTCAGCGTCGTGGTCGCAATCCATCACTGAGGATACGGCCATCGAACTGGCTGCGGAAGCCGAATCGTCAGGTCCCACATTCGAGGAACGGCTGGAATTGGCAGGCAATGGCGATGTCAACACCCAGATTTCACTGGCCAGGGACTATCTGAGCGGTGAAAATGGCGTGCCGAAACAACCGGTAGCCGCGGCCAGGTGGTTGACCACCGCGTCCGAGACCGGCAATGCAGAAGCGCAGTTCCTGCTGGCAAACCTGTTGCGCGAGGGCGCAAAGGGATTGAAAGCCAACGAGAAAAATGCGGTCACCCTGTATGCCAGCGCCGCTGACAAGGGTCACATCGAAGCGGCCTATTGGGCCGCGGACGCCTACCACTACGGCAAGGGCGTCAAGACGGCGGACATCAAGGCAATTGAATACTATGAGAAGGCTGCCGACCTGGGCCACGTCGCCGCCCAGAACAATCTGGGTTTGATGTACCTGCAGGGCAAGGGTGTTGACCGCGACCTGAAAACCGCCTTTCGCTTGTTCAATGATACCGCCAAATCCGGCAGTTCATGGGGCCTGAACAACCTTGGCGGCATGTACGAGATGGGCTGGGGAACAGTAAAGAACACCATCAGGGCGCTGGAACTGTATCAAAAATCGGCTGCTGCGGGAAACGTACATGGCGCCGGGAATATGGTTCGCCTCAGAGCCGTTCTGGAGGCCGCAGCCAGACAGCGAGCTGTACAACAGGAAATCAATGACGCCCAGTTCCCCGGAACTGAGGTGGAAACTGATCCGGCGGCTGATACAAGTGGCAATAATTAATACCAAAAGAACTGACTGTTGACTCCATCAAATGAGTCAACAGTCAGTTCCTTTGGTATAACACCCGGGTATCCGGCAACTGGATCAATTCAGTCGGGGTTGTTCGACCGGCAAGCCAGTAATTGCGACAGATCAGGCACAGGTCCGCCGACGGCCATGGCAAGGACGCCATCAATCAGTGCATCCAGGTCCGGGTGCTGGCCATGTTCCAAAAGCCCCCTGGCCTTGGTGACCATGTCGTGATGCGACAGGCGAAGCTCCGGGTCGCCTCTGGCATCTGCAACTTCATGACGGATAACCGAACCATCGTGCAGTTCGACCTCTACCCGGCTACCCCAATGGACAGGATAGGCAGACTGGAACTGCTCCACGGTGGATACCGACGTTCTGGATCGCAGTTCGCCCGCGGCCGCACGTGCCTGTGGTTCAAAGCTGTCAAAGTTAACAACGCCATTCATCAGCGCGGTCGCCACGCAATGTTGCAGTGAAAACTTGGCGGCATAGGCAGAGCCGACTTCTGCGCGATCACACAGGTCAAGGGCAGCCTGGTATGCGAAAACGGAAACCCGCGCAATGGGGACGCTCCGAGGCAATTGTTCGTGCAGTGCCAGGGCACACTCTATGCCGGGATGGGTGTGCCGGCACGACGGCCATGGCTTGATTGAGGTTTCGTGCAGTTGCCACGGATCGCCTGGTGCCGGCACAAGCAGGTTTTCATCCGGATTGGGGCAGGTTGCCCTGTAAAACCCCCGCTCACCTTCCAGAATTTCCGGTGCACCGGTGAATCCGAATTCAGCCAGGGTTGCGGCAACCAGGCCGGCTTCCGCCCCGCGGCCCGCATGCAGGTGTTTGGTTTCGGCACCGGTATCCAGAAACTGCCACAGTCCTGCAGATTGCGAACCCGCATTGCCCAGCGCATTGATATACCCTTGTTCATCGAGATCCAGAAGGCTGGCGACTGCCATGGCAGATCCGAAGGGCCCGCACGTCGCGGTATTGTGCCAAATTTTGTAATGTTGTGAACCGACACTCATGCCAAGCCGGCAACACGCCTCGAATCCACGCAAAACCGCTGTCAACGCTGTTTTGCCGTCGGTTCCGGCCGCCATCGCCAACACCGCGGGCACCACGACACAGCCAGGATGCACCACCGATGCCCGATGCAGGTCATCAACTTCCAGGATATGGCACAGACTACCGTATAAAAATGCCAGGCGGCCTCTGTCAATTGGCTGGCTCAAACCCGCAGACATTGCGCTCTGCCACGCGAGGAGTTTGCGTCCCGGCACTGAATTTCTGCCGGCAACAATGTTGGCAACCGCATCCAGCATGAACAAGGCAGCCGCAGCAAGATCATCATCGGATACAGGCCGCGACAGGATCGCAGTGCTGAGTTGCGCACTCAGGGACGGGACGAGGTCGACTGGAGAAGGCATGTGAGTCATGGGCTGGACCATAGATATTGTGTTGCATTCAGGAAAGCGGCAAGGTCGCGTGCGTCACGGTAAGGCTTTTGTTAACCGTGTTTCTGAACTGCGCCTTTACCGTCATTGGTGCAAGCTCGTTAAACATTTAGCGAAAGCATTGGCATTTCGTTGACCTAAACACGGCGTTGAAAACGTGGGAACCAGGTGATCATGACGGATCAGAATTTAAGGCTGCCGACACGTGCCCGCAGCGGGTACTTCTTCATCGGGCTGGGCGTGCTGGGTGCTGTCGCCATTGCTCTGGCTGGCTGTTCCGGTTCGGGGCCTTTCAGCAAGAAGAAGGATCCGTTTGCCGGGATTGGTTCTCCGGTGTGGGATAGTGCAAAAGGACCCATACCCAAAGGCGGCGGCAGACGTCATGTCGGCAACTCCTACCAGGTCGCAGACATCTGGTTCCATCCCAAACATGAACCCTCGTATAACAAGATCGGCGTTGCGTCCTGGTATGGTCCGAAGTTCCACCGCCGCATGACCTCCAACGGAGAGTGGTTCGACATGGAACAGTTGACGGCTGCCCATACAACCATGGAACTTCCGAGTTATGCCAAGGTCACGAACCTTGAGAACGGCCGCGAAGTCATAGTGCGTGTCAATGATCGCGGCCCGTTTGTGAATGACCGGATTGTCGATTTGTCCAAGCGCGCCGCCGATCTTCTTGGGTTCCGGCGCATGGGAAAGACCAAGGCACAGGTGCAGTATATTGGCCGTGCCCCGCTGCAAGATCCCGATTACGGGCATCTGGCCGCGATGAACGATGAACTCAAGCGCCGCACCCCGTTGGACCAGATGATCGCCGGGGCAGATTTGCGCGATGGCCGTTATGGTGACAGCCGGCCCTCCTACGCTGCTGCCCGGACGGCAGTGCCGACCAACACCAGGGCAGGCGGGTATTACGTTCAGGTCGCCGCCTTCGCCGACCCCGACAACGCGCAACGCACCAGGGATTCGCTGGCTGACCTGGGTGTTGTTCAGATCAAACCTGCCAATGGGTCTTACGGTCCGCTATACCGGGTTCGGGTGGGGCCGCTGAACAACCAGGCAAGCGCACAGTCTGCACTGGACCAGGTCCGCGCGCGCGGTCATCATGACGCTGTCGTGAACCTTGCAGTCAATTGATTGGACCGCAGTTTGCTGCGGCCGGTTGATTGCGCGGGAGCGGATGGGTAATGTAGGCCAACTCCGCCAACACAAGTGCAACACACTCTAATGACAGCAAGGTACTCCATCAACACTTCAGCCCAATTCCTGCTTGCATATGTGACGATTGTCATGTCGGTCCTTGTCTGTGTGCTGCCGACTGAGGTTGCCGCACAGGACGTCGAAACCTCTGCCGAATACGCCATCATCATGGACAGCCGATCAGGCAAGGTGCTGTTTGAAAAAAATGCTGATGAACTGGTGGCGCCCGCCAGCATGAGCAAGATCATGACCATGCTCATGGTGTTTGAACGGTTGAAACTGGGCCGGCTGAAACTGACCGACACATTCACCATATCCGAAGATGCCTGGCGCAGGGGCGGCGCACCGTCGCGCAGTTCTACCATGTATGCGGAAGTCGGATCCAAAATAGCGCTGCTAGACCTCATCAAGGGTGTCATCGTGCATTCGGGAAACGATGCGGCGATTGCGATTGCAGAAGGTATTGGCGGCACGGAAGACGGCTTTGCTGACGATATGACCAGGCGGGCCCGCGAACTCGGCCTGCAAAAATCAACCTTCAAGAACGCAACAGGCCTGCCGGCCGAAGGCCATTTGTCCACCATGCGTGAACTGGCCAGCCTGACGAGATACCTCATAGAGGTGTTTCCCGAGTACTATAAATATTATGCCCAGCGGGAATTCACCTGGAACAATATCTCCCAGAAAAACCGAAATCCGTTGCTGGGAAATTACCGGGGAGCAGACGGGGTAAAAACCGGTTACATCAAGGAAGCCGGTTACGGCCTGATTGGCTCGGCCGAACGCGAGGGCAGACGTCTCATCGTTGTGGCCAGTGGCATGCAATCCAAGAAAGACCGTGGCGTGGAAGTCGAGAGACTTCTCGATTATGGTTTCAGGAAGTTTCGTCCTGTCAGGCTATTCTCAGCGGGTGATACCGTCGGGCAGGCCCGTGTGTGGGGCGGCGAGGAACCGTCGGTCAAACTGGTCGCCAGAAGCGACATCACAACGCTGCTGTCCGATGAAGAACGAGCAAATGCCGAGGTCGAACTGGTCTATACCGGGCCCTTGAAAGCGCCGATACGAGCTGGTGATGCGATTGGAATCGTGCGCATCCTCAGTGATGGAAAACTGGTTTACAAGGCACCGATCTACACCAAGCACAACATTGCAGCCACGCAAAGCATGTGGCGAAAGGCGCTCGACTCAGCACTATTCATGGCGCTCGGTGGTTGATAGTTTGTGGCCCACATGAAACGGGCATTATTCATAACATTTGAAGGCGGCGAAGGGACCGGCAAGAGCACGCAGACAGCGATGCTCGCTGGACGGTTGCGTCAACTCGGCAACAAGGTCGTCGAAACCCGCGAGCCAGGCGGATCACCGGATGCGGATACGATCAGGCAACTGCTGGTCAGCGGTGAAACCGGACGCTGGAGTTCAACCGGGGAAATACTGCTCAACTATGCAGCGCGTGAAAGCCACCTGCGCCACACCATAAAACCCGCGCTGGCAAGTGGTGCGATCGTAATATGTGATCGCTTTTCCGATTCGACTCGCGCCTACCAGGGCTGCGCCGGCGATGGCGAGAGTGACCTGATCGAACAGTTGGACCGCAAAATCGTGGCGGACGCGCAACCTGACCTGACCCTGGTATTTGATCTTGACCCGCGTATCGGCCTCGAGCGAGCCGGTGCACGTGGCGGTGATGACCGTTTCGAACGCAAGGGCCTGGAGTTTCACACTCGTTTGCGAGACGGCTATATGGCCATTGCCGAAAAATTCCCCGGCCGATGCCGGATCGTAGACGCATCCGGCACAATCGACGAAATTGCAGCCTCTGTATGGCGAATCGTGGCTGCTCGCCTTGAGGACACAGTGGCATGAGCGCCAAAGACGAAGAACAGACAGATCCGCGCGAAACCGTCCTGCATCCGCGACATTGCCAGTATCTGATCGGTCACGATGCTGCAGAACAGCATCTCCTTGAAGCCTATCGATCCGGGCGGTTTCATCATGGCTGGCTGATTACCGGACCGCAGGGAATTGGCAAGGCCACACTGGCTTACCGGCTGGCGCGTTATCTGTTGCGGTATCCTGATCACAAGACGGCCCCGTCAGATACGCTGACTGTGCCCGCCGATGACCCCGTCGCCTCGCGGGTCTCGGCCCGGTCACATCCGGACCTGCTGGTTCTGCAACGTGCAGTGGAGAAGGGAAAACTGAAAGCCGGCATCACGGTAGACGCCAGCCGGAAAGCCGCCGATTTCTTTTCCAAGACCGCCGGCGCCGGAGGATGGCGCATCGCAATCGTCGACGTGGCCGACGAAATGAATGCGGCTGCGGCCAATTCATTGTTGAAGACGCTTGAAGAACCGCCGGAAAAAAGCCTGTTCATCATCCTGTGCCATGAGCGCGGACGGCTGTTGCCGACGATCAGGTCGCGGTGCATTGAACTGCCGTTGCACCCGCTTTCAGAGGAACAAACCACATCGGTGCTCGAGGTGTTGCCGGATGGTCTCGGCAGGCAGGCAATGCCGCATGTGGCACTGGCCGGTGGTCGACCGGGCCTGGCCCTGGCTTTGGCCGAAACCGGGGCCGGGGCAATATTCGACCGCTTCGCAAAGGCAGCAGATGCCGGACGGCTTGACGTGAAAACCCGAATGACAATTGCCAATGCATTGCAGGGCAGGGGCACAGACGACCGGTTCAACGTTTTTTGCGCCCTGCTTGACGGGTGGATCACGACTGCTGCGTCCGTGGCCATCAGAGGGTCTGGAACAACCGGTCGGGGCCAGGCGCTCGCCAATGCGCACCAGGCAATCGGGCATTCCATTCGCGAAACAAATGCCCTAAACCTCGACCGGCGACTGACTCTGCTTCAGGCGTTTGACCTTATCGAACAAGCCCGCCAGGCATAAAGATCTTTCATGACTGAAAAGCCCACATTCTACATCACTACAGCCATTTCATACCCCAATGGCCCGCCACATATCGGTCACGCTTACGAAGCCCTGGCCACTGATGCGATGGCCCGGTTCAAAAGACTGGATGGCTACGATGTGCTGTTCGTCACCGGGACGGATGAACACGGCCAGAAAATTCAGCAGACGGCGCAGAAGCAGGGGCGAACCGCTGTTGAGTTCGTAGCTGAAATGGCACCCAAATTCGAGGCCATGGTAAAGGCGTTGAATTGCACGAATGATGATTTCGTCCGCACGTCCGAACCGCGACATTACGAAACCGTGCAGACCATCTGGAAACGGATGGAAGCCGCAGGCGACATCTATCTGGACAAGTATGCCGGGTGGTACTCGGTCAGGGATGAAGCCTTTTACGGTGAAGAAGAACTGGAAGATCGTGACGGCAGCAAGTTCGCAGTCAAGACCGGCACACCCGTCGACTGGGTGGAAGAGGAAAGTTATTTTTTCAAGCTGTCCGCCTATCAGGACAAGCTTCTCAAATTATATGACGAGCATCCGGACTTCATAGGACCCTCTGAACGGCGCAATGAGGTGATGAGTTTCGTCAAGGGTGGTTTGAAGGACCTGTCTGTCTCGCGCACCACCTTCGACTGGGGAATTCCCGTGCCAGGTGCACCGGGACATATCATGTATGTGTGGGTTGATGCCCTGACCAACTACATGACGGCGACCGGCTATCTTAATGCTGATCCCGACCGGGCAAAATTCTGGCCGGCGGACGTTCACATCATCGGCAAGGATATCGTCCGGTTTCATGCAGTTTACTGGCCGGCATTCCTGATGTCAGCCGGTCTGCCATTGCCCAAGCGGGTATTTGGCCACGGCTTCCTGTTCAATCGCGGTGAGAAGATGTCCAAATCGGTCGGCAATGTGGTCGATCCGCAATCAATGATTGACCAGTATGGCGTCGACCAGGTGCGGTATTTCTTCATGCGTGAAGTGCCGTTCGGCCAGGATGGCAATTACAGTCACGAGGCCATCGTGAACCGGGTCAACGCGGATCTTGCCAATGACCTTGGCAACCTGGCGCAGCGCTCGTTATCGATGATAGCCAAGAACTGCGCAGGCAAGCTTCCGGTGCCGGGAGACTTTACCGCAGACGACAAGGAGATCCTGGCGTCAGTTGATGCGCTGCTCCCGCAATGCCGCGAACACCATGAGGTGCAGGCGCTGCACAAGTCCCTCGATGCCATCTGGAAAGTCGTCGCCGATGCCAATCGCTATTTTGCGGGGCAGGAGCCCTGGGCCCTGAAGAAAACCGACCCCGAACGCATGGCAACTGTCCTGTACGTCACGGCTGAAGTCATTCGTCAGGTGGCCATACTGGCACAGCCCTATACGCCGGGTGCGGCGGCCAGGCTGCTTGATTTGCTGGTGGTGCCGGACGATGCCAGGAACTTTGCCTGTCTGGGCACTGCAAACCGGCTGCCATCGGGCACTGATCTGCCGAAACCTGAAGGCGTTTTTCCACGCTACGTAGAAGACGAACAGGCCTGAAAAAAGAGTGTAACGAGTGATGAAACCAGCCATCGTAGATAGCCACTGTCATCTCGATTTCGATGTCTTGCATAACGACATTGACGGTGTCATTGCGCGTGCCCACGAGGCCGGTGTTCACCTGATGGTGTCGATCTCGACAAGGGTGAAGCAGTTCGACGCCATCCGTGCCATTGCGGAAGCGCACGATGAGGTATTCTGTACGGTCGGAACCCATCCGCATAACGCTGACGAAGAACTCGATGTGAGTGCCGAACAACTCGTTGAACTGGCGCAACATCCCAAATGCATCGGCATCGGTGAGGCTGGCCTGGATTACCACTATGACAATTCACCGCGTGATGCGCAGGCCCGAAGTTTTCGCACCCACATTGCCGCAGCACGTACAACAGGTCTGCCGCTGATCATTCATTCACGCTCGGCTGAAGCAGCCACGGCGGACATCCTTGAGGATGAAATGGGGAAGGGGTCATTCAAGCCGCTTTTGCATTGCTTTTCATCTGGTATTGAACTGGCGGAACGCGGCCTGGCCCTGGGCGCATATCTTTCATTTTCCGGCATCCTGACATTCAAATCGGCAGAGACCATCCGCGAAGCGGCCCGATTATGTCCACTTGACAGAATGCTGGTTGAAACAGATGCGCCCTATCTGGCGCCGGTACCCCATCGGGGTCAGAGCAACGAACCGGCGTTCACTGCCCATACCCTGACCCACCTGGCAGAGGTCAAGGGCGTCAGTGTCGAGCAGATGGCTGGGATCACTTCAGACAATTTTTTCCGTCTGTTCGACAAGGCCCCGCGGCCTGCTGTCTACGGGGTAGCTGCATGAGCCAGACCCTGACCATTCTGGGCTGCGGATCATCTGGCGGGGTGCCACGCATCGGCAACAACTGGGGTCAGTGTGATCCGACCGAAGTCAGAAATCGCCGCAAGAGATGTTCGGTATTGCTGGAAAGGCGGGAAGGGGATGCGCTGACCCGTGTACTGGTCGACACAACACCTGATCTTGTCTCACAGCTCAACTCCGCCAATACCTCGGTTCTCGACGGGGTCTGGTTCACCCATGAGCACGCGGATCACACGCATGGAATTGACGATCTGCGCCAGGTCGCAATCAATATGCGCTCGAGGGTCAGTGTCTGGGCGGAACGAGACACTGCAGACATGTTGCTGTCGCGCTTCAGCTATTGCTTCGTCACGCCGCCCGGCTCCTCGTATCCGCCGATACTGGAGATGAATGGCATAGAGCCGGGAAACCTGGTGTCCACTGATGGTGACGCCGGCCACATCAGCGCAATGGCGTTTGAAGTTAATCACGGTGACATCGATGCACTTGGGTTTCGATTTGGCGACGTGGCTTACACCCCTGATCTCGTCAAGGTACCGGACCATTCGCTGCAATATCTTGAAGGTCTGGATGTCTGGATCGTTGATGCGCTGCGGCGTACGCCGCATCCAA
>Ga0316189_10002437_pt1 | contig 18269 bp, 18 predicted proteins | sample LowCovwburrow_MG_FD_204930 | JGI IMG/M metagenome (GOLD analysis project Ga0316189, IMG submission 204930) | Coastal sediment microbial communities from Maine, United States - Lowes Cove worm burrow | ecosystem: Environmental > Aquatic > Marine > Coastal > Sediment | place: USA: Maine...
TCCGGGAGTTTATCCGGCCCGACCACAATCAATGCTACAGCCAGAATCACAATCATTTCCGGCAAACCTATTCCAAACATATTATTTCAGGGAAGCTGTTGTAAATATTTTCTCGGTATTATTCCGCGGCAGCAACTTTTTCCCGCCCTCTGACCGGGGCAAAGTCAGCACCATGGGGTTAAGAGTCAACTCGGTAAAACCATATCTGGCAAAAAAATTTTTTACCTGTTCGTTCAACGTATGAACAACAATCGCGTGGATATCAATTTTCCGGGCAACATACAACGAACGGGCAACGGCATTTTTCAACAAACCGAATCCGACCCCCCTGCCCTGCCACTGCATATCAACCGCCAAGCGGGCCAAAACGATAACGGGAATCGCATCAGGCTCATCCGCTCCAGAACTCATCCGCCCGCAACAGGTCACACTTCCGGTTGTGAATGAATAAAAAGCGATGATCTTCCGCCGTTGACAAACAACATAGGTTCGTGACACGCCGGATACTTCGTTCCGCAATGCCTGTTTACAGAGCCAGTCGTTAAGCGAGGCCATACCGCAGTCAAAACACATGGTATCGTGGCGGGCGCTCAAGGGCTCAGGTGCTGCTATTCTTCCCACGGCGCCTTGCCTTCAAGCAGTCGTTGGATATGCTTGTTGTCGGAAAACCGCTGCTGCAAGGCCGCATCAAACTCGGCGAACTGCTGCTCGTTCAGGATAAAAAGCCGCTGATCCAGCAGCACATTTTCCGCTTCTCTGCACGACGCTTCGAGAATAAAATCCGTCCTGTTTTTATTCAGCAGGGCTGCGGCCCTATCAATCAGTTCACGTTGACTTTGTCGGGCACGTATATTGATGGGCGTATTTCTTATTTTTTCCTGTACCATAATAGAGTCCTCTTTATGTATACATACTATATACACACTTGACTTCCAGACCGTCAAGGATAAAACTACACAAGAAATTCAACATAAACATACAAGTTAAAGCCTTTTTTCCTTGACCCTTTTTTTTCACTATAGTTTATTAAAGATAATAGGATATATTTTTGGCATAATTATACCTACTGCTCTGTAAAAGCTAAAATTTAGGGTTAAGCGTCTCCGTAATACAAACAAAAAAAGGAAGTGGTAATCGTATGTTGACATTCACGAAAAATACAATTATTTTATGCATTATCCTTTCATCCTGCATGTTTTTCAGTGCGTTAGCAGTTGGACAAGACAAGGCAGGATGGTTGAATGACAGAGTGACTATACGATTTCAAGAAGAACCCATGAGCACCGTACTGGGAAAAATTGCTCAGCAAACTGGTATAGCAATATTGTATGATGAAAAGCTGGCTGATCAAAAGGTAACAGGCTACTATAAGGATATAAAATTTTCAGAAACAATTAACAGATTGTTTAGTGAAAAGAATAAAAGTATTCAGGTTTTCAAAAACGAAAAAAAAATAATCGTTAAGACGTTCGGTGCGAAGCAGTTTATCTTAGCTTCATCAGCTGAAACAACACAGTCAGAGCCATCTTCAGATGACTCCGAGAAAATGACATTGGCTGAGCTTGAAAAAATACATAGGCGGCAGTATAAAGAGTATAAAAAGCGTATCTCTAATGAAGATGAGGTGTTTGAGGGTGGCATGACCCGCAGAGAGCTTCGAGCAATGCAAGAAAAACAGCAAGAAGCTCTGCAGGAACGCCTTGAAAATGATCATACTATTATTGAGGGCAGAGACGTAACTCTCGGTGAATTGCGAGCCCTTCATGATAAGCAAAAAAGACAATTACAAGCTTCTCTTGAAAAACAAGCCGGTCTTTTTGAAAATGGAATGACTCGTGGTGAAATCACGGCGATGCATAGAAAGCAAAAAAAAAAATTGGCGGCAACTCTTAAAAATGATGACTATCTTGTAGGAGATGGTATAAATTTGGGCCAGCTGCGAAGGCTTCATAAAGCACAAAGCGGTATTGTTGTTAATAACCCCTAAAAAAACTAATTAACTTTAATGTGGAGGTTGAGAACATGAAAAAGTGGAAAAAAAATAGCGTGATAGCGATAGGTGCTTTGGCAGCTTTGTTATCTAGCGCAAGTTTCTCTATGGCTGTAAAAGGGACATGTACGCTTACCAAAGTTACAGTAACTGAGTATGTTACAGATGTATCATCAAACTATGCGGTTTATGCAACTTGTACTCCTACAGGAGAATCTGCTGCTAATGCTGAAACATATTACTATATTGCAAAAAGTGAACACACTGAGGGATACTATGCTACAGCGTTAACTGCACTCAGTTTAAAACAGCCAGTAGATATGAGTGTCGGAGCTTGGAGTCCAGGTTCTCTTATCAATGAGCTTTCTTTAACAGCAGCAAATTGAGAAAGGGGTTGCTGGATCTCGACGCGTTTCTTTAAAGTAATAAAGCGAATGCTTTTTTTGAGCATTCGCTTTTTTTATTTATTGCGGCCTAAACTGATCTAGTAATGTCTCATAATCATTGAGAATGATATTTTTTTTAAATTTTTTGGCAGCTCGATTTTTATTGTTTCTTTTCATTGTTTCTGTAACTTGAGTATCAGAAATTAATTGCTCAATTTTTTCAGAGCACTCGCTTACTGTTGAAAAATACCATGCTCCGTTACCGGCTACCCAACGATTAAATTTATTGTCATGGGCTAAAATAGCTGATGCAGCACCAAGAGCTTCTATAAGTGAAGGATTAGTGCCGCCCACTGTATGCCCGTGAATATATAATTTTGCAAAAAAACGTAGACCCTGTACTATTTTTTTTTGGTAAATTGCCCCAAGAAATATTATTTCATGTCCTGCCGCATTGATGACCTTTCTATGATACTCATTTACATAAGCATTATAATGCCCTAATATTACCAATGGTATTCCTCGTTGTTTCATAGAGTACGCTTTTACGATTTCCAGGATAGAATTTTCCTGCTCAGGTCGGGCAATAAGAAGACAATATTTTTTTTTTATCAGTCTGAAGGTGCTTAAGAGGGCTTGGTCATGATCAGCGGATTCAAGTATGTCAGCCCCATAAGGAATAACGGATATTTTATCCGAGAAAATGAAACGTGAAAGATGCTTTTTTATTTCTGGATGATCGGCAATGAGATGATTTCCCAAGATTGCTGCAACTTTTTCGTTAAGATAAAGCCAGCAACGTTCCAAGCTGTTCCATTTGTCCCGTTGCCATTCCATTCCATCCATATTAATAATATTTTTAATCCCTTTTAAACGATACATAACTGTAAATAAAGCAGTATTGTATCCAAGAGTCAGGATAAGGACATTATTCTTACTTGCTGCTGCATGACGAGTTGATTTCCAGTCAAAAATTACAGTTCCTTTAGCACCTTCTTGGAAGATCGGGACATGAATACGGTGGATACCGTACCAATAATCTTCAAATACTTTTCCGCGCCCCTTTTGTTGGCAGTATACAGTCACCTGCCAACCTTTTTGTTGTAGATAGACAGCTAACTGTTCGGCAAATGTTTCAAAACCTCCATGTCGAGCCGGGATTCCTCGTATGCCAAGAATAGCAAGGCGTTTATTTAACTTTGGGTTCATTGCGCATAGTTGTTGAAGGGGGCAAGAAAAGTTCTAAGCGTTTTCCATCGTTCAGATCCTATACCAATATACTGTTTACTCCAGTCATCTTGATCATTTGATGAGTATTGAGTACTATAATCGGGATGCCAAGCATGCATTCCGCCGATATTAAAATACGCCCATCCCCATTGATATTCATTGAAGATCTGGACTAAATCTTTGAGGTATTGTTCACCTCCTGATGCCCAACGGGCAGTGCTAAATTCACCAATCCATATTGGCCGATTTGAACTTAAATGAAAATTTCTCAGTCCTGCAAGCGCATTCCTCAATTGCTCTTTATCCCATAGCGTTGAATCAATTTTACCAGGATATCTATACCCTCTCTTTCGTCCTGCAATCCCTTGATGTGTAAATTTATGCGGAATATACATATGCGCTCCGTAAACAATACGATTGTCACTGAACAAACTAGATTTTTTATATTCATTTGGCATGCCGCCCATACCTAGTGTTGCTACAATCCAATTTTGAGAGTATTTCCTGATTTCAGCAATAATCATCGTCTGTAAAGCTGGCCATTTTTTAGGAAAGATAGGTTTTCCAAGTACTCTTATTTCCGGTTCGTTTAACACCTCGAACGCAACTAAATCTTTTTCTTTACCTGCGAAGTGTTTTGCCAGCTTACCAACAAGAGATACTGTCTGTTCAAGTTGTTTGTCGTCGTACCAGAATCTTGAGCTTGATTGCATAAAACCGAGAGAGGGATCAACGGGAAACTCGCTGATGCTGAGAATCGCAACAATATTATTATACTGACAGGCTGTTAGCATTGTGTCGGCCCAGTCAAGAGTCTCTTGCCACGCCGTTAAATAGCCAATTTTCTTATATCGGGCGAGCATTCTTGGTTGCAATGTTACGCGAATCGCACTTGTTGCAGGAAGTATTTTTTTTATACGGTAAATATCAGCTGAGTTCGAGTGAAGTGAGTTGACAGTTACACCAATCCAAGGCCAATTTTGAGGATATTCAGCTAAACATATTTCATTATGGCTAAGTATCAATACAAATAAAAATGCTATCCTGACAAATACCATTATAGTCTCGGCTCCATTAAGCTGTTCTTCAGCAAATCGCTGATTGTATATTTTTCGAGCCAAAATTACGATTCGTTCTTTCTGATAAAAAGAAAAATAATGCCCCGGATAAAATAATGAGAGGATTGCAGGCTGATTTATTAAAAATTCCACTAATAACAAATGATGAGAATATTAACACTATAATTGACCCTTGGTACAACTTGACACATACTAAATCATAACCGCCTCTTCTAACAAGAGGTCTTGCTTTTATTGCGAATAAAAGCTTATAAAAAAATAATATGTAGATCGACAAGCCGACAAGTCCTGTTTTTAATAATATATATATATAAGCATTGTGCAGTATAGGAATAAAACGGAGTTCCCGGTCGCCAAGCAGCATATACAGTTCTAAGTCTGTCAATGCGCCAAAGCCCTTTCCGAATATTAAAGAATTACTATTTATCAAGCCTTTAATTGCCATATAAGATTCATAACCACGCCAATTTTGATTGATTTCAGAAAGTGAAAAATAATTTTTAGGAATTACCTCGTTAATTGAGTGAAAAATTTTCCCTATAAAAGTAACCGTATTTGCCGTATCAATATACTGAAACATGTTTGTTAAGTATCCTATTGTTAAAGTTACAGTAATAATCGTAAGCAAAACAATAACTTTAAAAACCAACCTACTATTATAATTATTAATAAATACAAAGAAAAATATAACTAAAGAGATCCAAAGTGTCCTGGAGTAGGAGAGAAACAAGGATACGGATAAAATTAACAGATAACAAGGAATGAATAATGTATTTCGGATAATAGTCAAACGATAATATTTCATTGCTACAATAACAGATAAGCCAATAACGGTAAGCGTAAATCCTCTTTGGTATTCATTGCGTATCTGCTTGAAGTCCATAAGAAAAAGATCTTGATTATATAAAAAACCTGAAACATGTACAAAGGAAGCAATCAACGACGCGACTATGATTATTTTTAATAACGAGTTAGCACTCCTTATTTTATTCATTAATAAAAAACCAATGGTAATCTGAGGAATAGATTTCGAAATATACCAAAAATCTTTTAAAAAGTCGTATAATGAATTTTCAATAAAGCCATGCAGTCCAATTATCAATAAAAAAAATAATGGCATAAGTTTTGGCGCAAGTTCTTTTTTTACCAATTTTTTACTTTTTATCAGCAAAATAAAAAATAAAGAAAATTCTAAAGCAGATACAAATTCAGCACGAATAAAAAGAGGTAAAATTAGTATAACAAGCAATGCCTGTTCAGATATACGTTTTTTTCTTAATATTAAGTACATATCAGTAGATACAAATTCAGTGGATATTTATTGTGGATAGACAATGATGCACTACAGAATCAACGAATTTTTGAGTGTTAAAGTGTTCTGCCTGGCGTAGATAGCCATTTTCCCCCAATGCTTTTCTCTTTGAACTATTCATTGCAAGCAAGGCTATTTTTTCTGCAAGTTCATCCGGTTCACCTGCTTGAAATAAAAAACCTGTAACCTTGTCCACTACAATCTCTTTAATTCCTCCATGATTTGATGCAACAACAGGTTTTTTTGCTGCCATTGCCTCAAGTGCTACCATACCGAAAGGCTCCGGTTCAAGGGAAGGCACTACCGCAATATCGCATGCATCCCATATTGTCCAGATGTCATTTCTAAAAGGAAGTAATTTTATATTATTTTTGACCGGTGAAGCGTCTATTTGTTTTTTTAGAGATTCTAAGTAGTGTTCTTGGCCTTCAGGCGGGCTTCCGATTATCAGATATTTGATATTTCTATACTTTTTACTCGACAATTTGTCAGCTGCTTCTATCAGGAGCGTCTGGCCTTTCCAGCTGTTGATCCTCCCCATAAGAACGACAAGAACATCTCCGGCCTCAACTCCAACTTGCTTTCTTAATTTTTTAATATGAGAATGATGCACAGGTATTGTTCTTTTTAGGCCATTCCATACTACTGCTGACTTTAACGAAAGCTTTGGAACATCATTAAGCAAATGCAGGCGGGTTGCCTCAGAGTTACATATCACCTTATCTGCCATCAAATTTAACATCCAAGCAAAAAATTTACGGACTAAATTTGGATGTCGTATTATTTCATGAACATGCCATACATGCTGTATGTCATGCAATTTAGACCAAAATGCTCCGGTCAGGACAGCTAAGGTATTAGAATAGACTAAATCAATATGTCGACCAGCAAGCACCGCGTTGATAGCACGCAGAGATTTCCACCCCCCAAAAGGAAGATGCAAAAGACCTTTAATACCAAATGTAGCCCGACTTGCACGAACTAATGATGGAACTATAAAATATTCGACACCGACTGCTTGAAATTCTTCAATTAATGCTCCATCACTTGGTACAATAACAACAGGGTGCAATTTGGTATTCTTCAATTCGGTAACAAGAGACAACAGTGTCTTGTCAGAACCATACAGGTCAGATGATTGATGTATAAAAAGAACCGTATAAAAATCAGCCATCTTTCCTGTTTCTTATTACAGTCGCCGGAATACCGGCAGCAATTGAATAAGGAGGAATGTTAGTCCGTACAACTGCACCGGCGGCAATAACGCATCCCTTTCCTACAGTTGCTCCATCTAAAAAAGTAACATTTGCGCCGATCCAACAGTCATCCTCTATTCGTATACCTTGGCGAGTAACACCTTGATTGCGAATGGGAATATCAATACATCTAATGACATGATTTTCAGAGTGAAAGCTGGCCCGCTGTCCTATTATGACATTTTCTCCTATAGCAACCCCTCCGGCTGCCCCGATAAATGAAAATGCACCAACTCCAGAATTCGACCCTATGGAGAAACCGTTTCCGATACTCGTAAGTACGCCAGTAGGCTCAATAATGGTATATGCGCCCAGTTTAACATTATCCCCTATTGTCACTCCCTTTATAGATAAGCCGTCAATGTAAGCACCTCTCTCTATCGTAACTCCCCTTCCAAAAGAAATTTGTCTCCTATTTTTCAACACCACGTCTGAACCAATAAAAATTAGTTTTTTAGGATTAAGGGTAAATCGTATTCCACGACAAAAACATCTGAGCAAAGCAAGCGTCCTGCTCAATCCATAAAAAATTAACGAGGAAACTGGCACTGCATCATCAAGTGCATATGATTCCCCCTTGAAAAAACATGCTAATTTATTAATTAGATTGAAAACAATTCGGCTTACCATGTACTTTTCTTTTTTATTATTGAATATAAAAAAATTCTGAGAAATAAACCACAAGTTAGAATCATATTAACCAAAAATGATATTGTTGTTCCAGAGAATTTATCATGATATCTCATGATTCCTTCAATTAGCATATAGTTTCTTGTATTTGTAAATCCGCCATAATGGATGTAACTTACATTAGGGAAATATACTGTTTTGTATCCCAATTGCTGTATGCGACGACAATAATCAACATCCTCCATATACATAAAATAATTTTCGTCAAGCCCATCAAGACGATTCCAGAGAGATCGACTTGTCAGTAAAAAAGACCCTTCAATCCAATCAACAGGATAAAAGGCTTTTGGATTGGCAGGAAATTTACCATCTCGAAAAAAACCACTTTTCTTATAGATGGTAGAAAATTTTATCAATCTTAAAGGAGAGGGAAAATAGCCGCAGGAAAACCTGTACTCACCGCCTTGACCTAGCATTTTTATCCCTACTACGCCTAGTTCATCATGTTCTTCAAATAATTCGACAACTCCATTGATTGTACCAAGCAATAGAGTATCATTATTAAGTAATAATATATACTTTCCTGAAGCATACCTTGCGCCTAAGTTGTTTCCAGCAGCAAACCCTTGGTTTTCCTTATTGATAATCAGTTTTACATCAGGATAATTCTTTTGCAAATACTCAACACTGCCGTCATTGGATGCGTTATCAACAATAATTATCTCATATTGCTCGGAATTGAACTTATAAATAGAATTTAAACAAGATGGTATATGTTCAATTCCGTTAAAGTTGACGATTATAATTGAAACCTGCATTCGTAACTATTTGAAAAAAGAAATCGGGAAATTATGAGCGGTGAATGATTTTGTTAAGCCAAAAAAATTTTCCTTTAAAAGGATAGAATCTGGAAAAAATATTTTCATTTCATGCTCCGATATCAACCTGATCTCTTCGAGATACTGTTTTGCCATGCTTTTTTCCCAATATTTAAAACGACTAAGTTTAGTCCTTGTTAATATAATATATTTTATTTTTCTAGGAAAAAATTGAAAGTATGGCAATAGATAATGTGGCTCCATGAAAAAAAATTTATTTGGGGTTTGGATGTAATGATATCTTCCAATTCGTATAATATCTTTTGTAACTTTCATCTGTTTTTCCTTGGAATAAAGATGCTCTATCATTGAATTAGAAAATACTATATCAAATATATTATCTTTATACATATTTAAATCTAAAGCATCTCCACATATAAATTCTATATTTGAATAATTAGTTTTCGTATCAGTAATATTTAAAACTTTAATATGGATATTATTATCATTATGAAAATTCAAATTTTTCCAAAAAATTTCACTGCCACCAATATCCAGAATAGTGATTGGTTTTTCCATTTTTTTAACAATCTCTTTAAAACTTTTCAGTCTCTTTTGTCGAAATTTATTTCCGAGAGAGCCAGGAGCATTCGATGTATCAAATAGAAAATTCATAGCATATAAAAAAAATCATTATTTATTTGGCCAATCAAGATCGTGACCTATTATTTCTTCTAGCTTTGAAATATCTTTACTGAAAAAACGAGCCAAATAATCAAAAGATTGTTTATCAATTTTTGGTTTAGCTCCGGTATTCCAGTTAAGAGCTGCAAGACGAATATATATTCTCAACGTTTCAGGTATAAAAATTTTTATATATGATTTAAATTTGCTCTGTTTTGATAAAAACAACGCTATACTTTCAATCCGTATCTCTCCTGTTTTATTATATATTTTTTTTACATCGCACTTAACTTGTGAATCGATGTTTAAATACGAAAAAATTTCAATCATGATCTTTTCTGTATTTGCTACAAAATCATCAAAAAACAATATATTAACATTTTCCCGACCAAATATTGATATATATTGTTTTATATTTTTACTATAAAGCGAAGTTTCTGCATATAACCAAATATCACTCCATCCATCTTTTTTTCGTTGTTTTTCTGCCAGTAATGATTCATAAAAGCTGAGTTTTTCACGCTGATCCCTTACAAGATGCATGTACTGAGAATAAGCCCTTTCCACAGGATTACGAAGTAGCACAATAATTTTTACAGGCCCAAGTGTATTCCTGATTGTTTGAGCAACATCAGAGTAATATAAATAGGATGGTGACACTTCCCCAATGGCTTTTTCTGCTCCCGCATTTCTATAATGAGATTCGTAATCATTTCTACTGCTACACAGTTGAACAAGTGCATCTCTATCTCCTGGCCCGTTAAGTCGTTTTACGAGATGATTATATGAAAAATAGTGTAGCTCTTTTCTAACCGGCAGGTAAATTGCAGGGTGCTGCTTTAGATAGTAGAAAAGGGAAGTAGTACCGGATTTAGGAGCACCTATCACAACAAAGTTTGGAAGTGTCATCGTATCGTATAACTAGCGGTTAGATCTGCAAATTGGATAGGGAGCGTTCCCTGATTCTTAAAATCAAATCAATCTTAGGGATGGTTTTAAATAACTTGCCCATTTAAATGCAGGGCCTTGCCGTCCTTCAGCGGCAAGCGGGTTCTGAAAAGGGCACGTTATTTCGGACTCGTTCCTTAATCAAGGTGGGTAAATTTCAGTCCGCTTTTTTTATATTTATGGGCTATGCACTTACCACTTGAATCCAGAATCGTTAAAGTAGTGCTGAATTTTTCTTATAATTCTTCTTAAAAGATGGTCGCAGTTATTTATTGATAATAGCTTGTAAATATCAAGTAAGTCTATATTTTTTACAGCAGATGCAAATCGGTCTGTCTGCATCAGATCATAATGTTTTTTTTTAAGTTTTTCCCTTTGTTGCGCCATCGTTGCGGCATCGCTGCTGGTATTTCTACCATGCTGCCTGTAACCAAAAAGAGTTTTGTTTAGAAAAAAAATCTTATATTTTCGGGAGAATCTTATAAAAAAATCATAATCTTCTGTTGAAAAATTTTCATCAAACCCGCCAACAGAAAGAAAATGATCCTTTTTATACAACACGCTCAGAGCAGCAATCCAATTCTGCACTAACAGCTCCTTGTAGATATTTTTGCTGATTGGTACAGGATGTTTTGTTGAAAATTTATTACAATAATTACCCTGAGAATCAATTAAATAGCCATCGGAGTAAACTGCACCGACGTTGTTGTCTGTTCTTTTGAGGGCAACAATATTTTCTTCTATTTTATTAGACAAATAGACATCATCAGAAGCAAGAAATCCAATATACTCTCCAGAACTGAGCTTCACTCCTTTATTCAGGGTACTGGATAATCCTGCATTGTCCTGAGTAATGAATTTGACATCATGATCACCAGCTAGTACAATTAACTTATTGATAATATTTCTACTGTTATCGGTTGATCCATCATCTATAATAATCAGTTCTATGTTTCGGTATGATTGAGCAAAAACACTGTTGATAGCGTCCTCTATATATTTTTCGTGGTTATAGGAGGGTATGATAATTGAAACCAAGGAAGCACAGGCTTTGTATGACATAATTAAGTTGCCCTTAGGAGCAATTTTTTAAAACGGTTTTTCTCCCTTTTTGTAAATCCTGCCCATGATAACAGACACGCCGCAACAACCCAAAAAAATGCTGAAAGCCAATCAACGGTTGTTGCCTCCCAGTTGTATAAAGATGCTGTTAGCAACAGTAGAAAGCCAATCGTCCAGTGCCGGGTCGCAGGCTGAGTAGAGAAAAATTTATGACGGCTCCGACAATATTGAATTGTAAATATGAGATAAAAAATATATGCGACCAAAAAACTTATGCCAATCCCTTCTAAACATTTCCAATATATTAAGGAAAAATAAGCTCCGGAAAGAAAAAAAACATGCCATATAATCTCTGAATATAGATAAGTGCGCATATCTGCGTATGCTAACATAGGAACTGCGAAGACCCAACTCGTAACTTTCAAGTAATCGCCTATGAGCATCCATCGAATAATCTGAGAAGATTGTGTAAATTCAGCAGAATAAAGCATATGAATAATAAATGGCTTCAACACAACGATTGTTGTTGCCATAGGTATCATCAGCAACGTGGAGAGACGAAAGAGTTTTTGTATTAAAAGCGCACGATTGTCTGAATCAGTTATACCGCTTAATGTGGGAAGATAGTAACTGGAAAAAGCTTTAGTGATGAAATTTATATACATCATGCTTAAAGTCCAAGAAGCATCAAAGATACCGATACCTGTCAATCCTTGTTCACGGGCTATAATTGATCGAATCGCAAGCAGCGTTCCTGTCGCAATCAATCCGGAACAAAATGTTATCGTTGCAATTTTCAAGAACGATTTTACTGCACGGAAACGTATACCGCACAGAATGGCCTGTTGAAGATTAACATGCCATCTTCCCCGCCAAAGAAAATAGATTGCCGTTGCCAAGGAGAATGTAGAAGAAATCGACATCATCCAAACTAAGGCGAGTTCGTTTTTATTTTTCATCGCTATAAGCGCAGCGGGGTAGGCCAAGCAGGCCGTTGCCAATGCACTTGCCACAGTCACCAACGCAAGATAACCAATTGCACGATAAGCATTGAGCAGGCCGATGCAAAACACAAGAAAAATATTCAGAAAAATTGTCAGTGAAAACCAACGAAACAGATAAACGGCTTGGATATCCTTTCTTTTTAGCAGAACCTCTGCAAGTTGCGGCGCAAAATAAATAATTCCACAACAAACAGTTATTCCGGTAATCAGAATAATCCAGAATACCGTACCGATATAGATATTACGCTCGTTCGGATTTTTGCGGATTGCTACTCCTTGTACAAGCGCAATATTACCGTTGAGGGTAGCCAGAGTAATTGCTGTTTCTCGTATTTGTCGCAACAGTGAAAATAACCCTATTCCCCATGCTCCCAGCATGACAGCTATAACTTTAGTGCTGATAACACCTAAAAAAAGTACAGCCGCTGTCCCGCTGCCAGTTTTTGCGACTGCTTTCAGAAGATTTTTCATTGTTTATTTGGTATAGCGGCTCAAAGTCCGTTCTATCCACTTTCTCATTTGTAAAAACCGACTTGATACTTTTTGTAAGAAAAGTTTAAAATAAGAGTTAGCTGAAGTCGGTAGATACGATTTTGCTGAAATTTTCTATGTGCCTGCCCCGCTATTCAATTTTACCCCTCATTATTTTTGAATCCAAGGCCAGCTTCTTGATAGTTATATAAGGTTAGAATAACATTAACGACCTGCTTTACGGACAAACTGTTAAGATGCGGGCCGATAGGAAGGCTTAACACTGTACTCGCAAGATGCTCAGATAATTTTGAACCGGTCCACCCAATAAATTCTGAACTGTAGGCTCCTGATAAATGCGGTGGAATCGGATAGTGTATTAAGGTAATTATACCATTACGTTGTAGGTGTTGCTGTAATTGGTCACGTTGCTGGCAACGTATAACGAACTGGTGCCATGCCGGTATAATATCATAATTAATATCCGGCAGCACTATACCTGTAACCTCCTGTAAACAATCTAAGTATTGATGCGCGATATTTTTTCTTCTCAAATTCCATTCATCCAATTTTCGTAATTTGACTCTCAAAAAAGCGGCCTGCAACTCGTCAAGCCTAGAATTGCAACCTTGAAAGTCATTTTTATATTTTTCCTTTGATCCGTAATTTCTAAGAATTTTTACTCGTTCTGCTAAGGAGTAATCATTCGTTGTAACAGCACCTCCATCACCAAAAGCACCAAGGTTTTTTCCAGGATAAAAGCTAAATCCGGCAGCATCCGCTAAGTTTCCAGTTTTCCCCCCCCTGTACGTTGCACCATGCGCCTGAGCTGCATCTTCTATGACTAACAGATTATTTTTTTTCGCAATAGAGTTAATAGGATCCATATCGGCAGGTCTGCCGTACAAATGTACTGCCAGAATAGCCTTAGTACGTTCTGTAATCGCATTTGTCACCTGAGAGGGATCAATATTAAACGAAGTGAGATCGGGTTCAACAGGAACAGGCGTTGCATTCGTCCGTGTTACAGCTAACCATGTAGCAATATAAGTGTTTGAGGGGACAATTATTTCATCACCTGCACCGATCCCGTATCCTTTCAAAATAAGACTCAGAGCTTCAAGCCCATTTCCCACACCGATACAATGCTTTACACCGCAATAATCAGCAAATTCATGTTCAAATGCTTCGACCTCTTGTCCGAGGACATACCAACCTGAATTCATTACACGGTGATAGGCGGCATCTAAATCACTTCTCAGTTCTTGGTACGTCTCCCCTAAGTCAAAAAAAGATATCTTATCTTTCATTACTTATTTACCATGAAAAGGAATTGATTATAATCACGGATATAATCACTCTCGTCATATTTATCGGAGGTCAAGGCAAGCAGAACAGCGTCTTCTGAATATTTGTATTGAGTTCCCCACACCATGGGCGGGATATGAAGGCCATACTCCGGCGTTGACAGTTCAATCTCTTTTATGTTTGTTCCGTCATCAATAACAACAGAACAGGAACCTTTTACACACACAAGGAACTGGTGAAGTTTTTTATGGGCATGTTCTCCGCGTACTTCTCGGCTTTTAACATCAAAAACAATGAAGTAACGTTTCACAATGAATGGAAGATATTGGCCATATTCTGCAAATGATAAATTCCCTCTCAGATCTTTAATAATAGGCAGCTTGTACAATGCAGCACCAGAGACCATCAAATCTTCTTTTCCTCTGTAACCTGATAATTTTTCAGAAATATCAAGTTTTGATTTTGATATTTTCTTTACTTCTGTGTAGCGGATAATCTGTGCCGGATTACCAGCTACGATAGCATTTGGCGGGACATTTTTTGTTACAACAGACCCCGCACCAATCATTGCATTTTTCCCAATTTCCTTTCCAGCTAAAATAGTTGCATTTGCCCCGATTGATGAACCTTCCCGTAGTATAGTCTTAGTTAATAATGCTTTGTTTTTTTCTTTACTCCTTGGAAAGAGGTCATTGGTAAAGGAAACTTGCGGCCCTATAAAAACATTATTTTCAACAGTTACACCTTCACACAACTGTGCTCCGGATTTAATCGTTACATTGTCACCTATTTTTACATTATTTTCTATAAGTACATAATCACCTATAACACAATTTATTCCGATATCGGCCTTTGAAAAAATATGCGCATAGTCTCCGAACGAATTGGAATTGCCAGTAATTTTCGTTTCAATCAACGAAGTTGTATATTTTTTATTCTTCATTTAAAAAAATTTCCTATACTTAACTTTAATTTCACTATAGGTGTTTTTATCAATATTAAAATAATATTTTTCATTATCCTTATGCACAACGGACGCACCGAATTTTATATGAAATTTAATAACTTTTTCGTTGTGCTTTATTACATCAAAATGTGAAGATTTAAATCTTAATTTGAAGAAACCTATTTCATATACTAAAAGAGCAGATTCAATAGCTCCATAGGCAGGTGCCCCTTCTTTTAAGAGCCAACTTCCCCAGCTAAACGAATCTCTTTGAAAATCATATAAACGAACAACTCCTAATTGTTCACCCTCGTTCATAATAATATAATAGTACTCTTGTTTCTCCTTCTCTCTTTCTTTGTAAGCTTCAATCCATCTTTCCTGATTTTTGATATTATTTTTTACAGGAGATAGAAATTTATTCTTTTTTGGATTAAGCCGTAACGATAGAATAAATTCTGCATCTTTTATTTCTATCAAACGGAAGGTAATATGTTTCACTTTGTTATAATACATTAAAATTTGCCTGACTGTTCCCTGTTATCGTTGCCGAAAACACACAATATTCATTTTTTTTAAAAAAACCAATCAACTCCAGATAATGGCAGTACAGTCAATATATTTACAGGACACTGAGCCCCATTGAACATTCAAATGATCTGTCGATTGCCAAAGCAAGCTCATCGACCATGTAAACTAAGAACTTCTCTAACCGTCTTGAAAAGAATTTTACTGTCTAACATTAACGACCATTTGTCAATATATTCCAAATCCAAGCGCATCCAACGATCAAAATTAATATTATTGCGTCCGTTGACCTGCCAAGTACAAGTTAATCCGGGCTTCATTGACAACCGTCGACGTTGCCAAGGCTCGTATTTTTTTACCTCTTCAGGCAGAGGTGGACGAGGTCCGACCAAACTCATATGCCCCATAAGAACATTAAACAACTGAGGAAACTCGTCCAAACTGGTCCTACGAAGAAACTTCCCGAAAGGAGTAATACGAGGATCATGGGTGATTTTAAAAACCGGGCCGTCGGCCTCATTATCTTCTTGCAAATTTTCTTTCAATTTTTCCGCATCTTTTACCATAGTACGAAATTTAATCAAAGGGAAAGTGCGTCCGTACAGACCGCAACGCTGTTGAATGAAAAAAGCAGGTCCTTCGGAAGTGGTTTTTATCAGGAGAATAAGAACTAGAAATATCGGAGAAAGAACAACCACACCTGTTCCTGCCACAAAATAATCTATAATATCCTTAATAATCAAGGCGTTTTTTCGCTGGGGTGTTGTTGATAAAGCCAGAGTAGGATACCCGAAAAAATCCTGTATGGAGATAGATGCTATCTCAGGTTGGTACATAATTTTTTCCAGTTGAAAATCTGGAACAATATGGATATTCACCCCTAAGTGTTCTGCAAAACGAATAAAATTTTCAATATACTCAATTTTTTCTATATCAGCAGCAAAAATAATTTCATCGACAATGTCCTCAGTCAGGATGATCGGCAAGGTGCTGACTGAACCGAGAATTCTAGTCTTACCAAAGAAATACTTTTCTCCTTTTTCTTTATCGTTACCTGTAGTCAAACAACCGAGAATTCGGTACCCTGATCCCTTATGATTCCGGATTGCATTAATAATCCGTTCAGCCCGCTGGCCTGCTCCGATAATAAGGAGATTACGCGTATTATAACTCTGAGAACGATAATACCGGAGGGTATAATAAATACTCCCTTTGCTCAGCAAAAGGAAAAAAATCAAGTAGAAGATGAAGAGCGCAAGCAGCATCCTGCTGATATTATGCTCGTGCAACAGATAAAGCAGAATAATTGTACCGAAAAGTATCCCGGTAACTGCTCTGATGATTCTTGTATATATTTGCAACAGTTTTTGGGTACGATACGGTCGGTAACACCCGGTTACAGAAAATGAAAAGAAAGCCAGGGCGACCGCAATCAGGAGAACCAAATAGTAATTCGGCTCTGTTGAAAGTCCTTGCCCAACAAAAGGAATAAAGCTTCTTTTTGTATGATAAGCCGCAACAAAAGCAAGGATTACCCAGAAAATATCCACAACCATATGGATACGGGTCAGCAATTTACTGTGTTCTCGCAACATAGACTTATCAGCACTCTACTCAACCGATATCATAAACTGAATTTGTCATGGATCGACACTCCAACGCCCTGCCCTGCGCCCTGCCAGACTTCTTCATCATCGGGGCTGCGATGCTGCATAGTGCTCAGGGCACGGCCCGTCCTGATCCGATCTCCTTCCCCGGTCAAGTCTTCGCTATAAGAAAAAGCAATGCCGCACATGGCCTACATTTCTCCCTTCGGGGATGTAATCATCTTTTTGATACCGACCGACACACCAAAGCAAATCATTGATTTTCCTCTATGAATTGACAAATCTCCGAACTGAGCCCCAAGGCCTTGCCCAACTCGTCAAACCATCTCCGCTCACTCTCTGTGTCAATAATCACTGCCGAAGCAGCAACGGCGTACATGGCCTGTCCCAGTCGAACATCTTCAACCCCCCGGGTCAGTTCAGCAATGGTGCGAGGGTGATGCAGCTCTTCCAGAAGAAACATCTTTTCCTCCTGGGCAAGCTCCACACCACGCAGGCGATCAAGAATCGCCTTTTCTTCCTCACTGTCAAGCATGCCGTCCGCATGGGCGGCCCCGACCATGACCTGAATCAGGCGGCGGGCAACGTCCTGCTCATTAAGCACTGTTCTCAACGGCTCGACAGAGGCTGTCTGCGGTGAACTCGTCGGTACCGGAGAAACAGAATTCATAGCCTGTTCCTGCCTCTGTTCCTGCTGCATCCCGGTTGGCGGGGGCGGGGGCGGAGGAGCAGAGCCAGCCTGTACCGGCGTTGTTTGCGGGCTATATTGTGTTCCGGGTACGACAGCTGCCTGGTGCTGCCTGGTCTGTTTACCTGTTCGATATATTTCGTAGGCCCCGACGCCCAGCCCGATGGCCGTGAGCAGGCCTTTGCCGGATGTCAAATTACCGGTTAAACTCTCAAGCAATGAACTCTTTTTCGAGACGTGCTGCGAAGACGCGCCTTGCCGGTAATATCCGTCTCCCCCTTTGTGCTTATACTTTTTTTTATATTTTTTATGCTTCTTTTTA
>Ga0316189_10002439_pt1 | contig 18256 bp, 12 predicted proteins | sample LowCovwburrow_MG_FD_204930 | JGI IMG/M metagenome (GOLD analysis project Ga0316189, IMG submission 204930) | Coastal sediment microbial communities from Maine, United States - Lowes Cove worm burrow | ecosystem: Environmental > Aquatic > Marine > Coastal > Sediment | place: USA: Maine...
CATAGTGCCAAAGGTGCGGTTGTAGTTGTGGATATCGATCTCAATCCGTACCGCCTCACCACGCTCCAGGGCCGGCTGGGCCTGCTCGATCAGCTGGTGATCGATTGCTGCAGCCAAGCCGTGATCCTGCTGCTCTATATTGCGGATGGCAACGCTCTCGTCCACCTCTGGCTTGGTCAGGATACGGCTGAAATCCAATCCCTGGGCCTTCCAGTGATCGATTGCCTTGCGCATGTCGAGGCGATCCGTCTGGCCGATCATATCTCCCAACTTGCGAAAGCCGAGTTTTGCCATCAGGCGGCGCACTTCTTCCGCCACGAAAAAGAAATAGTTGACCACGTGCTCAGGCTTGCCAGTAAAGCGCTTGCGCAGCTCCGGGTCCTGGGTGGCCACCCCTACGGGACAGGTATTGAGGTGACACTTACGCATCATGATGCACCCCTCCACGATCAACGGCGCGGTGGCGAAGCCGAATTCGTCGGCGCCCAGGAGGGCACCCACAACCACGTCACGGCCGGTCCGCAGGCCGCCGTCCACCTGCACCGCGATGCGTCCGCGCAGGCGATTCAGCACCAGGGTTTGATGGGTCTCGGCCAGACCTATCTCCCAGGGTGAGCCGGCATGCTTGATCGAGGTAAGCGGGCTGGCGCCGGTGCCACCATCATAGCCGGAGATGGTCACATGATCGGCATGGGCCTTGGATACCCCGGCCGCCACGGTGCCCACGCCCACCTCGGAAACCAGCTTGACCGAGATTCGTGCCCTGGGATTAACGTTCTTCAGGTCGTGGATCAACTGGGCCAGATCCTCGATGGAATAGATATCATGATGCGGCGGAGGCGAAATCAACCCCACACCCGGAGTAGAGTGGCGCACCCGCGCGATCTGGGCGTTTACCTTGTGTCCCGGCAACTGGCCACCCTCTCCTGGCTTAGCGCCCTGGGCCATCTTGATCTGGATATCGTCCGAATTGACCAGGTACTCCACGGTGACGCCGAAACGACCCGAAGCGACCTGCTTGATAGCGGAGCGTTGCGGATTGCTGGAACCATCGGGCAGGGGGTTGAACCGCTCCGGTTCCTCACCGCCCTCCCCGGTGTTGGATTTGCCACCCAGCCGATTCATCGCTACCGCCAGCGTCGAGTGTGCCTCGTAGGAAATGCTGCCGAACGACATGGCCCCGGTGGCAAAGCGTTTTACGATCTCCGCGGCCGGCTCCACCTCCTCCAGAGGTATCTCGCTATCCGCCCAGTTGAAATCGAACAGGCCACGGAAGGTGAGCAACCGCTCCTCCTGCTCATTTATCGTCCGGGCAAACCCCTCGTATGTCTTCCAATCATTAGCGCGGGTTGCATGTTGAATCTTGGCGATGGTGTCCGGCGTCCAGGCATGATCTTCGCCGCGCAGCCGAAACGCATAATCACCGCCCGCATCCAGGTGCGTGCGATAAACCGGGTTGTTGCCGTAGGCGTCGGTGTGCCAGCGCACCGCTTCCTGCGCGATCTGCTCTAGGTCAGCGCCCTCCACGGTGGTCGCGGTACCGGTGAAATAGCGCTCCACAAACGGGGTCGACAACCCGACCGCATCGAAGATCTGGGCCCCGCAGTAGGACTGGTAGGTGGAGATGCCCATCTTGGACATCACCTTTTTCAACCCTTTACCAATCGCCTTGATATAGCGCTTCTGGGCCTCTTCAAAGGTCATATCCTCCGGCAGCCCGGGCAGCATCGCCTGCACCGTATCGAATGCAACGTAGGGATTCACCGCCTCAGCACCATAACCCGCCAGGGTGGCAAAGTGGTGCACCTCGAGAGCGGCCCCGGTCTCCACTACCAGACCGGACTCGGTGCGCAACCCCTTGCGGATCAAGTGATGGTGCACGGCGGAGGTGGCAAGCAGGGCTGGTATAGTCACGGTGTCCGCGTTCATGCTGCGGTCCGACAGGATAAGGATATTGTAGCCCTCGGATACCGCCGCTTCGGCCCGTTCGCACAGAGCGTCCAGGGCCGGCCTCATACCCCATGATCCCTGTTCCACCGGGAAGCAGATATCCAGGGTACGGGTACGAAAGGCCCCGCCACTGTTGTACTCGATGTTGCGGATACGTTCCAGGTCAGTGTTAGTCAGAACCGGCTGGTGCACCACCAGTCGCATGTTGGTGCCGCCATCCGCCATCCCCAGCAGATTAGGCCGGGGTCCGATCAAGGAGACCAGGGACATCACAATCTCCTCCCGAATGGGATCGATGGGTGGATTGGTCACCTGGGCGAAATTCTGCTTGAAATAGGTCGAAAGATGCTTGGCCCGTCGAGACAACACCGACGGTGGATTGTCTGCGCCCATGGAGCCAGTCCCTTCCTGGCCGGTCACGACCATAGGGGTAAGCAGAAATTTCAAATCTTCCTGTGTGTATCCAAAGGCCTGCTGGGCATCCAGCAGGGTCTCTGAGTCCGGGGACATGGCCCCCACCACCTCCGGAAGCTGTTCCAGACTGATCTGCGTCTCGTCCAGCCACTGCTGGTAGGGCATGGCCGAGGACAACTCCTCTTTGAGTTCGGCGTCGTCGATAATCCGACCCTGCTCCATATCGATCAGAAACATTTTGCCCGGCTGCAGACGCCACTTTTTGATGATGTTTTGTTCCGGGATGTCCAGCACTCCCATCTCCGAGGCCATCACCACCATGTCATCATCGGTAATCAGATAGCGGGCGGGCCGCAGACCGTTGCGATCAAGGGTGGCACCAATCTGGCGACCATCGGTAAAGGCCACGGCCGCAGGACCATCCCAGGGCTCCATCAGGGCGGCATGGTACTCATAAAAAGCTCGCCGCTTTTGATCCATCAGAGGATTGCCCGACCAGGCCTCCGGAATCAGCATCATCATGGCGTGGGCCAGGGAGTAGCCTCCCTGAAGCAGCAGTTCCAGGGCATTGTCGAAACAGGCAGAGTCAGACTGACCCTCTGGAATCAGGGGCCATACCTTGTCCAGGTCTTCACCCAGGATCTCGGAAGCCATGGAGTTCTTCCGTGCCGCCATCCAGTTGACGTTGCCGCGCAGGGTATTGATCTCGCCATTATGGGCTATCATCCGAAACGGCTGCGCCAGATCCCAGGTGGGGAAGGTATTGGTGGAGAAGCGTTGATGTACCAGGGCCAGTGCGGAGGTCATCCGCTCGTCTCCCAGATCCGGGTAATACTCGCCCACCTGCCCGGCCAGCAGCATGCCTTTGTAGGTAATGGTGCGGGAGGAGAAAGAGGTAAAATAAAAAGATTCGCTCTGCTTCAGGCCCGATTCCCGTATTACCTTATCGATCTGCTTGCGGATCACGAACAGTTTTCGCTCGAAGCCATCCTGATCGGAGCAGTTTGCCCCGCAGCCGACGAATACCTGCCGCACCACCGGCTCCGTGGGCTTGACACTGTAGCCCAGACCCTCGTTGCAGACGGGCACGTCGCGCCAGCCGATCACCCGCTGGCCTTCGGCCTCCACAAACCTGCCCACTGTTGACTCCGCCTGCGTGCGGGACTCTTTGTCGCGCGGCAGAAACAGCATACCGACAGCATACGCCCCAAACGGGGGCAGTTCGAAATCCACCACCGCGCGGAACATTTCATCCGGCAGTTGGAGCAGGATCCCTGCCCCGTCCCCGGCCCTGGGGTCTGCGCCCACAGCGCCCCGATGAGTGAGCCGATCAAGGATGTTCAGCCCCTTTTCAATGATTTTATGGCTTTTTCTCCCTTTTATATCCGCCACAAAACCAACGCCACAGGCATCATGTTCGTTTCGAGGGTCGTACAACCCTTGCTTCGAAGGAAAAGCTGATAGGCTCATCGCAAACCTCTTATCACCGCCCGGAAAACCATCCACCAAGAAGGCTGCCGGCCAGTTTAATTTCGTTAAGCACCGCACCCCGAGAGGGTTAATATCCCGGACCAAATCTATGTCGACCCACCCACCGGGCAGTCGAAGGAACCGCGTAGGATACTTGAGAATTACTTGGCAGGCCAGTTTTGGCTGGCCAGAGAAACCGCAAATTGAATCAGGGATTCGTTTTTAAATTTTCCTGAATAGCCTGTTGCACGGATGCCAGACTGCGTGGCCAAATGCCGGCGCCACGGAGACTGGCCGACAACCGGGCACGGCCAGCTACAGCCGTCTCCCTGTCCGGGTAGATACCATAAACCACTGAAAACCAGGCACTGCCGTCTCTAAGGCTGCGGAAATAAGCGACCGGCCCAGTCAACTGGTTGCTGCGGAGAAAACGCTGAACCGCCTCTTCCTCCTGCACCCCAACCAGTTGCAGCGTATATGCGGATGGATTCTGATTCAGCAACCAGGCTTCGCGCCTTAGACCGGAATCTGCAACCGGTACGCGCCGCTCCTTTTCAGCTGATATTTTAGGTGCCTGCTCTAAAACACCAGTTTTGGACACTGATTGCGGTTCTTCGACTTTCACCGCGGGATTAGGAACTGGGACCAGACTGGCTGATCGCTGCTCTGGAGCCTTCTGCGAGGGTAGCGTCTCTTCTGCTGCCTGAGCCCGCGACTCCTGTTTCATCGTCTGCGGTTCTGAAACAGTGTCATCGTCGTCTTCAGCAAACCTTGTCGGGGACACTTCCGTCGACGGCCTGACCACCAGAGGGTCTGCAAATTTCGAGTCCAACGGCACTGCCAATGACCAACGATCCCGTTCCGTGGCTGTACCTGGAGCACCTTCCATCGCAGTTGTCGATTCAGTTATCGAGGGCAAGGGATCCACCTCCCTGGCCATCGGCTCGCCCAATTCCGGCCCTTGATCGAGTGTCACCGCAACCTGTGTCGGCTCGATCAAGCCATCTTCAGGCACCACCTGATTGGTCTTGATCTCCGGCAGATTGAACTTCGACTCCTTCCCGGAACTAGCGGCCGTTTCAGATTCTCCCTCGGTGAGAAACACTTCTCTCTCCTTAAGCGTCGGATTGGATTCCGGTAATTTCAATGGGACCAGGGTTTCCTGCGCCAAAGGAGGCAGCGATACTATCTCTTCAGCTGGCCCTTCACCCTGAAACAGCGCGTTGAACTCGTCCTGGTACCACAACACCAACAGCAACGTTATTGCCACCAATATGGCACCCACCAGAGTCGGCACGGACAAACCTGGCAGCCGAGCCCGATGCGCCGATGGTGGTGGCGAAGGCTCTCTAGTTAACAGTCGATCCAGCTGAAGTATGATTTCTCCGGGAAGACCTGCTGTGTCACGGTATATCTTTTCCAGTTGACCACGGCTTAATTCCCGCGGCTCTGTCATACCGTGCGTTGACAGCATCTGGCGGATCATCTGTTCCGTCTGTTTCTGGTTAAGTGGAGACAATTCAAGGCGTTGCAGCAACTGCAGATTCATCGCCTGTATCTGGGGAGTATTCAGCAGTTCATCGATCTGCGGGCTGGCAAACAGAATGACCCTGATCAGGGCATGACTATCCGGATGACGTTCATGAACCCGGAGCAAACTGATGATGGTGGCAACGGGAAGCAGGTGTGCGTCATCGATCAGAATCACCGGCAACTGACCGTCCTGGTGTAGATCCTCGAAGCGGTGTATGAGCCTTTCGATCACGCGCTCATCATTCACCTCCACACCGAATCCCTTGGCCAATAAGGAGACCAACTGTTCCGGTTGCAACATCAAATTTGCATCAATCCGGCATAGTATCCAATTGTCAGGTGCCTGGGATTGAAATTGTTTGAGAATGCTACTCTTTCCGACTCCTGCCTGACCTAGCAGCAGCGGGATCCGCTCGCTGTTGACCGTTAGGTGTCTGATTAAATCCAGCAGCTGGTTGAGTTCCTGGCTGGCAAAGAAATATGCATTCCCTTTTTCAGCGGATGCTGATGTGGATCCCAGGAGCCGGTCGCTGGCGTTGATCTGTTCCCTATCCATCTAGTGTTTCGTTCAACTTCTCCGGATCGTAGTTTGCGGTAACCAGGGAATTTCCCAGCCCTTGCGGCAATACTAACCGGATCTTATCGTTCAGCACTTTTTTATCCAACGCCATCAAGCTGAGAAATTTCTCCCGATCCAGCTGCTGCGGAGGCGTATCAGGCAGCTTTGCCAGACGTATCAGGCGGACGATACGCTCCTGCTCCTGCGCGTTCAACCAACCCTGGCGCCGGGAAAGATCTACCGCCATACAGATACCTGCGGCGACCGCCTCTCCGTGCAACCAATCGCCATACCCGACGCCTGTCTCTATGGCGTGTCCAAAGGTATGACCGAGATTCAAAAGGGCACGCTGTCCCGCTTCCTTTTCGTCTGTAGCAACTACCTTTGCCTTGTCTTTACATGATCTATCTATCGCATAAGCTAGAGCTTCGGGATCACGCCGCAGCAGACTGTTCATATTCTTCTCCAGCCAGCAGAAAAACTCCAGATCACCGATCAAACCGTATTTTATCACTTCAGCGATCCCAGCCGAGAGTTGGCGGTCGTCCAGCGTGTTGAGTGTTTTGGTGTCGGCGATCACGCACCGGGGCTGATAGAAGGCACCGATCATGTTTTTCCCGAGCGGGTGGTTTACACCTGTTTTCCCTCCCACCGAGGAATCCACCTGGGCCAGGAGGGTTGTCGGGATCTGTATGAAATGTACCCCACGCTGGTAACAAGCTGCGGCAAAGCCCGCCATATCGCCAATGACGCCGCCACCTAGAGCGAGCACGGTACACTGGCGGTCAAAACGCTGCTCTAGCAGAGCATCAACGATCCGTTGCCAGACATCCAGATTTTTATACTGCTCACCATCCGGCAGAATCACGCTCTCTACCCGGTATCCCTGCAGCGCCTCCAATACTCGCTTCAGATAGAGCGGAGCAACGGTGACATTTGAAACCACCAGCACCTGCCGGCCCGGAATATGGCGTTGGTAGATCTCAACCTGATCGAGCAGACCGGGACCTATGTAGATCGGATAAGACCGATCTCCGAGCTCAACATTTAGTGTTCTTAAAACGGCATCCACGGGACGATATATCAAATTAGCCTGAATGAAGATCAATCAGCTGTCTGCCGCAGGCGGTGCAGCTTAACGCTGATTTTTCCAAACCGGCGAGGAAATGTCCAAATTAGTTCTCAGCCAGCTTGCGAACAATCTCTTTGGCCACCGACGAAGCACTGCGGTTTTCCGTAGTAACCACCAGATCTGCCGTAGTGCGGTAAAGTGGGTCCCGTTCATCCATCAGCGTTCCCAAACGACCTAAGGGATCATCGGTTTGTAACAGAGGTCGGTTGCGGTCTCGCATCGTCCGCTGATACTGCTGATCTACGCCACAATAGAGATAGATCACGAACCCACGGCTGGAGAGATTTCTCCGGTTTTCAGGATCAAGCACGGAGCCGCCCCCAGTGGCCAGCACCTGCCCCTCCTTGTGGGTGAGTTCATCAATTACCGCCTTCTCTCGCCGGCGGAACCCCTCCTCACCCTCAAAATCGAAGATTGTAGGTATATCCACTCCAGTACGATTCTGGATCTCGTGATCACTATCCACGAAATCCAAGCGTAGAAGAGATGCGATCTGTCGACCTATTGTGCTCTTTCCTGTGCCCATCGGGCCAATCAGAAATATGTTGTTCACATGCGTCATCATTTCGAGAGAGATATGCCAGATTTTTTTCCTGTGGACAAGGCGCTATGCTTCAACAGGAAAATTCGTGGCACTGCCACCAAAAGGCTGCCGGATCAAGAAAAAGGGGCCTATCTATCATAGGCCCCTGGAGATTGTGCGGTCGGGTGTGTATCGGGGCGGAGTGACAGAGCCAGAATGATCAGAATACCACAGACTTGGGCCCTTTCCTTAATTCTGCCAGTTTTCCGTTTTCCCAGGGGGTAGCCAGGCTGACTTTTTCCAGTGTGAAAGATGATCAGCCATAGCTACGCCCTGCCCGGTGGTATGGAAATCCGATCTAACGAACACCCAGTGTTTCCTTCAGTATCTTAGGAGTAATGAAGATCAACAACTCGTTATTGTTGTCCTTGACCAGTTCCTCATTGAAGAGAAATCCAACATAAGGTAAGTCTCCGAAAAATGGGATCTTTTCGTTATCTTCCGATTTTTCTCTTTCAAACACACCGCCAAGAACTACTGTCTCTCCGTTGTCTACCAGCACATTTGTCTCGACTGAACGGGTGTCGATGGGCGGTGTACCAAGTACCGAACGAGAGAAGTCTGCGCGGTCTTTAGTGATCACAAGGTCCATGATAATGCGGTCATCAGGGGTAATATTCGGGGTCACCTCCAACATCAGCACCGCCTCCTTGAAGGATACCGAGGTGGCTCCACTGGAGGCAGCTTCCTGATACGGTATTTCCATACCCTGCTTGATCACCGCCTTGTGCTTGTCAGATGTAATAACCCGCGGGGCTGAAACCACCTCGCCCTTACCTTCTTCCTGCATCGCGGACAACTGGAGTTGCAGCAGGAAAGAACCTACCTTGCCGATCAGCATATTAAAGGAGCCCCCACGCTCACCACCCAGGGTAGCGGGCAGATTGACCAACAGGTTTTCTTTGGAGTCAACCGAATAACCGGGGGCAATGAACGCAGTGTTATCAAGGAAACCTTCCTTACCGCCTCCGACGAGTACGTCAGTATCACCGATACCTCTTTTTGAGTTGAAACCAAACCGAACACCCAGATCCCTAGAGAAGTCGTTGTTCGCGATAACAACCCGGGATTCAATCAAAACTTGACGCACCGGCACATCCAGTTTCTTCACCAGGCGGCGGATATCCTCCAGTTTGGCGGCGGTATCCCTGACTAACAGGGTATTGGTCCGCGGGTCGACAGTCACGTTGCCGCGGTCCGGAGTAAGGAGTTCGTTACCTTTGGTCTTCAGCAGTTTCTGTAGGTCTTCCGCTTTTGCGTAGTTGATCTGGATGTACTCCGAGTGGAGCGGTGCCAGCTCTTCTATCTGTCTTTGAGACTCCAGCTCAAGTTTTTCCCTTGCCGCAATCTCTTCGGTCGGCGCAATCATTATCACATTGCCATTCTGGCGCATGGACAGTCCCCGTGCCTTGAGGATAATATCCAGCGACTGGTCCCAGGGAACATTCTGCAAGCGCAGGGTAATCCTTCCTTGCACCGTATCACTGGTTACGAGATTGAGGCCGGTAAAGTCTGCCAACAACTGGAGAACCGCCCGTACCTCGATGTCCTGAAAGTTCAGCGAGAGTCGTTCCCCGGTAAAAGTCTTCTTACGGCGCTGGATCTCTTCCTTTTCCGCTTTGGTCAAGGGTCGGAATTCGACGGTAAATAGGTCGTCGGTCTGGTAGGCGAGATTCTCGTACTCACCTGCTGTAGTTATATTCACCTGGACCTGGTTGCCCCGGGAGGCCAATGAAAACATCCGAACCGGTGTCGCGAAATCGCCTACGTCAAACTGTCTCCTGAGTCGCTCGGGGAGGGTTGTATCCTGAATTTCCAGTATCACCCGACCTCCCTCATCACGCATATTAACGGTAGCTGCGGGATCTGTAAGCTGCAGTATCACCCTACCCTCACCGGAATCACCGCGACGGAAGTCGACATTTGCAATACTGTTCCCTGCACTCGAGGTAACCATCCCACTGCTTGTCGTTTTGGATCCCGATTGGGCCAACAGTGAGCCCTGCTCGCCCCCCAAGGTTATCTGAACCTGGTTTCCAACTACTTTGATTTCATGGTCTGCCTGACCCACCAGATTTACCACCACACGAGTGCGTCCTCCGGCCTCAATCGCTGTAACGCTGCGCGCCATGCCGATTCCGATAGGCAATGTTTTTTGTGACAATCCATTTGTCATTCCCATGAAATCCATTGCGATTCGGGCAGGATTCTCAGTGGAGAAGGTTTTCGGCTCATTGACCGAGTTTGCGGCGGTCAATGTAATTTTGACACGATTGCCTGGCAACGCCGAGTAGGTTACATCCTTGAGGGTGTTCTCGGCAGCATAGGCGGGAGGCTGGCCAATAAATACCCAGAGCGTGAAAACCCCGCAAAGCAGCAATGTTAAATGCTGAACAAGCACCCTGCCATCTCCAAACCGACACCAGTGCCTGGTTTCATTTGGTTTGCTAATCATCTCTGTACCCCTGAAAATTATTCTTGCAACGCCAGCGAGGCCTGACGTTCACGATAGCCGCCCTGCCCATCCGATATGATTTCTGTAAGCTCTACCGCCTTTTCATCGATCAATGTAATCTGTCCATGATTTTGTCCTAAATAGTTCCCAGCCTTCACGCGATAGATCGTTTTATCCTTAGTTTCCACCAAGGCCCACATGGTATTGGTCTGTTCAAGAGTACCGACCATACGCAATGAATCCAAAGAGTAATTCTCAAGCTCTTCCTTGCGACGATCCCGATTAGGCGAAATACCATTGCTCTTCGCCTGCTGGGCCTCTTCTTCACCCTGATCCATCGGCGTGAAGGGACTTCTCCGACCATCTTCCTTATAGACGAAGGTCTCGATTTGCTTAATCTCAGGCAGTGGTTCGATATGCCCACCCTTGCGGGCTTTTACCTGATCGACATATTGGTTCAGATCACGCATGTTGTTGTTGACACAACCGGCGACTGACAGCCCCAACAGGACCATGAGTGGCGATTTCAACCATGCCAGTACCTTCCTGGTCATTTCGCGGTCTCCTCGTCTAGATAGCGATAGGTTTTAGCCACAGCCTCCATCACGAGAGCATCATCTGCCGTCCTGGTATTTGGCGGACTGATAGTGACATTGTGTATGGTTACGATCCGTGGAAGCGCTGCCAGGCCACTGGTAAATTCACCAAACTGGTGGTATTCACCTTTGACTTTTATCTTTATAGGCAATTCGGCATAGAACTCTTTTCGATTTTCACCCTGCGGCTCGAACAACTCAAACTCCAGGCCGGCCGCCAATCCAGTTTGCGAAACATCGACCAGAAGTTCCGCAACCTCGGTTTTATCGGGAAGCTGGCGTAGCATGGCGCCAAACGATTGCCGCATCTCATCTAGTTGTTTTTTATATTTTTCAAGATTAACCGCCTTGGCCTGCTTTTCCTCAAACTCTTCTCGCAGCTCGAGTTCTATCTGTTCAACTTTTTGCAATGCAATCAGCTGATCTTCGGTATTGTAGTAATACCAGCCGACACCGATCGCCGCGCAAAGCACCAGTACCAGAACCGCCTTAACCGGTGTAGGCCACAGGCCGATGTTGCTTAAATCAAGGTCATTAAGTTCCTGCAGGTTCATCCCTCACCTCCTTTACCCTTACTGCCCTGATCCTGTTCGCTGTCTTTGGCTTTGGAGACCTGCTGGGCATTCAATTTAAAGGCACTCAATTCCTCGTCGTTCTCGTTCTTATTGGATATTACCTTCAGACTCGGATTTCCCAACCACGCCGAAGCCTCGATATTTCGCATGTAGGCGGAAACGCGGGCGTTCGACTGGGCTCGCCCATCCATGGTCAAACCGGAGCCTTTCTGCTCGAGTTTGGTGAGAAAGGCGCCGTCCGGAATAGTTTCGACGAGTTCGTCAAACAGGTGGACCACCTGGGGTCGGCTTCCCTGCAGTTCCTGAATGACATTCATTCGCGCGATCAGCTTGGCCTTAGTTTTCTCTAACTCCTCTATTTCTTTGATTTTTTGATCCATTTGAGCAATTTCCTTTTGCAGGAAACTGTTCCTTTTCTTCTGGTGGTTTATCATCCCTTCTATGTAGAAGTGAGCAGCGGCACAGCCCACTGCCACCACCAAGACCGAGACAAGCGCCGCAATGCCAAAATCACGCTGTCGCTTTTTGCGAAGATTCTCACGCCAGGGTAATAGGTTAATACGTGCCATCTTAGTCGAAACTCCTTAAGGCCAGGCCGCAGGCAATCATGAGCGAAGGAGCGTCATTGCTCAGACTCTGCAACTTGACACTGGAAGACACCGACATATTGGCAAACGGGTTTGCAACAATCGTCGATGTTCCGCTCTTTTCCTCAATCAGCTCATCAACTCCTGGAATCGACGAACAACCCCCTGCCAATACAATATTGTCAACACTGTTATAGGCACTGGAAGAGAAAAAGAACTGCAAAGACCGGCTGACCTGCTGGGCCATAGCCTCCCTGAAAGGCTCCAGCACCTCCGGTGCGTAGTTGTCGGGGAGACCGCCCTGACGCTTTGCCATCCCCGCCTCTTCATGGGACAACCCGTAGCGACGCTGGATCTCCTCGGTCAGCTGCCGCCCGCCGAAGTTCTGTTCACGGGTGTAAATTATCTTGTTATTGTGCAGAACATTGAGCGTCGTGATGGTGGCACCGATATCAGCGATCGCCACCGTCTGTTCATTACCATAATCGGGCAGTTGTTCGCCAAGCAGTGAAAAGGCATTCTCCATCGCGTAGGCTTCTACATCCACCACCCCTGCGGTCAGACCGGCGATTTCCAGAGCAGCAACCCGGTCGTCCACATTTTCGCTACGGGACGCGGCAAGCAGCACATCGGCCATTTCTGGGTTCTTTTCCGATATCCCCAGCACCTCGAAATCGATGTTGACCTCTTCCAGGGGATAGGGAATATATTGGTCTGCCTCCAACTGGATCTGACTCTCCATTTCCTGATCCGAGAGTGAGACAGGCATCGCAATGACCTTGGTTATTACCGCTGAGCCTGAAACCGCCACTGCCGCCTGCTTGACCTTACTGCCCGATCGTTTGACGACATTCTTGATCGCCAGACCAACGGCATCCACATCGGCGATGTTCTTCTCTACCACGGCATTGGGCGACAATGGTTCAACTGCGTAGGATTCCACTCGATAAGAGGAACCACTTCGCCCGTTTGATGTGCTAAGCTCCAACAGCTTCACTGCCGTGGAACTGATATCTAAACCGAGCATTGCCTGCTTCTTGGAACGAAACATCTGGTTTCCTTAATTGGCAATAAAATTGCAACCTTGGGTGAAATGTAAAGATTTTTCTTTAATATCAAATCTTAACTATTTAGCAGTTAATAAATTTTACATGAAGTCTTTTTCTGTCTCGCTGAACCAAGTACTTCATGTTTGCTAGTATAACGGCACCCCTTTGGGAATATTTAGCGATGAATTTACTGATTAACGTGAACTAGCGCATGAAGTGGTTACGCCTACTCCTAAGACTAATTTTATGGTCCATAACGATCTCCGCAGTGGTCAGCGCCATCGCTGTGACAGGAATATACTTCTACCTCGAACCGAAACTCCCGTCCACAAGAAATCTCAAAGAGGTCGAATTCCAGGTGCCTCTTCGTATCTATTCTCGAGACCACAAGCTGCTGGCTGAATTTGGCGAAAAACGACGCATACCCCTGTCCTACGCTGAACTACCCGATATGGCCATACAAGCTTTTCTGGCCGCGGAAGACAGCCGCTTTTTTGAACATCCAGGCGTTGATTATCAAGGTATCCTGCGAGCCGCCATCCAATTGCTCCTAACCGGCGAAAAACGCCAGGGTGGCAGCACCATCACCATGCAGGTCGCCAGGAACTTCTTCCTAAGCCGGGAAAAAACCTACACCCGGAAGCTGAACGAAATACTTCTTGCCCTGAAAATTGAGCGGAACCTGAGCAAACAAGAGATCCTGGAACTCTACCTCAACAAAATCTACATGGGGCACAGGGCCTATGGCGTTGGTGCCGCGGCTCAAGTCTACTATGGCAAGAGCGTCGACCAACTGGATCTTCCCCAGTTCGCGATGATTGCCGGATTGCCGAAGGCCCCTTCCCGCTTCAATCCGATCACCGATCCGGAGCGCGCGCGCGATCGTCGCAATTATGTTTTGGAACGGATGCAAAAACTCGGTTTCATCACCCCAGACGAATATCAGCAAGCCAGACTGATCCCTGTGAGTGCACGCCTCCATGCCGCCAATCTGGAAGTTGAGGCGCCCTATATGGCCGAGATGGTGAGGGCCGAAATGATGGAGCGCTTCGGTGACAACACCTACACAAATGGCTACTCCGTATTTACGACGCTTGACAGCAGATTGCAGACAAGCGCCAACGCTGCCGTCAGAAAGGCCCTGCGGGAATATGAGCAGCGCCACGGCTACCGGGGGCCGGAAAAACACCTGGCCGTAAACAGCCTCGACTCCGACCAGGAACTGACCACCCTGCTCGCAGAGCAAAAAACCATTGGCGATCTGCTTCCCGCCATCGTAACTGAGGTCCACGAGAAATCAATCGAGGCCTACCTCGGCCAGGGGCAGCGGATAGAGATCGATTGGGATGGGCTCAACTGGGCCCAGCCATACATAAATGAGAATCGTAAAGGCAGTGCACCGAAACAGGCAGAATCGATCGTAACTGCCGGGGACTTGATCCGGGTGGTGGAGCAACAGAAGGGAGACAAGCCCTCCTGGCGCCTGTCCCAGATACCAACCGTGGCCGGTGCACTGATCTCCATGGATCCCGACAATGGCGGACTGGTCGCGGTGGTCGGCGGCTACGATTTTTACAGCAGCAAATTCAACCGCGCGATCCAGGCCAAACGCCAACCGGGATCCGGCTTTAAGGCCTTCATCTACTCAGCTGCCCTGGAGGCAGGATTCACCGCAGCAAGCCTGATAAATGATGCCCCGGTAGTGTTTGACGACCCAAGCCTCGAAAGGGCATGGCGACCGGAAAACTACAGTGGAAAGTTCTATGGGCCAACACGCCTGCGCTACGCCCTCATCAAGTCCCGAAACCTGGTTTCGATCCGTCTGCTGCGCTCCATGGGTATCGACCATGCCCTGAAACACATCGCGCTCTTTGGTTTCGACCCGGACTTATTGCCCCATAACCTTTCTCTTGCACTGGGTAGCGGCGCGGTAACCCTGCTGCAGATGGCGACCGGGTATTCGATCCTGGCAAATGGCGGATTCCGAGTCGAACCCTACTTCATCGAACGAATAGAAGACAGCCAGCATGACATCCTGTTTCAAGCCAACCCGATGCAGGTGTGCGAGGGCTGTGGCGAGATTCCTTCGAGCACGGAGGAGGACGAGGAGCCAACCGTGCCAATTCGTATCGCACCACGGGTAATCAGCCCCCAGAACCATTATCTGATGAACTCCATGATGCGGGATGTCATTACCCAGGGGACCGCGCGCAAGGCGCTGGAACTCGGGCGCCAGGATTTGGCAGGTAAAACCGGAACGACAAATGACCAGAAGGACGCCTGGTTCTGCGGGTTCAACCGCTCCCTGGTCGCCGTAACCTGGGTCGGCTTTGATACTGCCAAACCCTTGGGCAGGGGCGAGGTCGGAGGAAAAGCGGCTCTCCCCGCCTGGATGGCCTATATGAAAGATGCTCTCCAGGATATAGAGGAGATACCCCTGAAAATGCCCAGCGACATGATCACAGTGCGCATCGACCCAGGCACGGGAAAACGGGCCCGCATCAATCAAAAAAACGCCATTTTCGAGGTCTTCCGTGAAGAAAACGCACTTCCGGAGTTAGGCCAAGGCGAGGCATCGACGACCGCCGGCGCCGACATCGATCATGGCGGAGGTGAAGACGAGGATCCTTTCTGACATGGTCCGCAGGGGCAGGCAGAGCGAAATACGCAGGCACATCGCCCATCATGCGGCACGTATGCTGGCTGAGCAGGAGTGCCTCGATTTCCAGGATGCCCGGCGCAAGGCATCAGCCAGACTGGGCTGCAGGGATCAACGGCAGTTACCGGACAACCGGGAAATCGAGCAGGCCCTGCGTGAATACCAGCAGTTATACCTCCGAGACAGCCAATCCGCTGCGTTGAAACAACTCCGCGAGGTCGCGATACAGGCCATGAGGAGTCTAGGGGCATTCGATCCACACCTTACTGGCCCCGTTCTTGATGGCACGGCGAACGCAAATTGCCCGGTCAGGCTGCACCTGTTTGCGGATACATCAGAGGAAGTAACCCTGCATCTGCTGCAAAGGCACATCCCCGCGGAACAAAGGGAGATCCGACTGACGTATGCGCGCGGCGTAAAGGTTAACCGTCCCATCTATCACTTCTGGGCGGGTGACGCGCGTATCGAGCTGATCGTGCTGCCACTGACAGACCGCAGCAATCCACCAATCAACAGCCTGAATGAACGCCCGGATAGAGGAGCCTCGCTAGCCCGGGTGGAGACTTTGTTGGAACAGGACTAACCCCAATGCATCAACACTCGGACCAGAAAAACGATACCTGATGTATTTGAGAATTCTGCTGAGCTAACGCTCTTCCAGGGGGATAAAATCCCGGCGGGTCGCACCGGTATAGATCTGGCGGGGGCGGCCGATGCGCTGCATGGGATCGTCCATCATCTCCATCCAGTGCGCTACCCAACCCACGGTACGAGCGATGGCAAACATCACCGTGAACATGTTGTTGGGTATCCCCAAGGCGCGGTAAATAATTCCGGAATAAAAATCAACGTTGGGATATAGCTTGCGTTCGATGAAATAGTCGTCCTGCAACGCCACTTCCTCCAGCCGCAGTGCCAGTTCAAACAACGGATTATCATTGTTGGCTACGGTATCCAGTACTTCATGACACACCTGCCTGATAATAGTCGCCCGTGGATCGTGATTCTTATATACGCGGTGGCCGAAGCCCATAAGCCGGAAAGGGTCTTCTTTGTCTTTTGCCTTGTCCAGATATTGGTCGATATTGGCTACATCCCCGATCTCCTGCAGCATATCCAGCACCGCCTCATTGGCACCGCCGTGGGCCGGGCCCCAGAGAGAGGCAATCCCCGATGCGATACAGGCAAAAGGATTCGCTTGTGAACTTCCGGCCAGTCTTACGGTTGAAGTACTGGCATTCTGCTCATGATCCGCGTGCAGGATGAACAGCAAATTAACTGCTTTGACCGCAATCGGGTCTGGTTCGTACTCCTCACAGGGTGTGGCAAACATCATGTGCAGGAAATTGGCGCAGTAATCCAGATCATTGCGTGGATAGATAAATGGCTCTCCCACGTTATGCTTGTAGCTGGCAGCAGCAATAGTCGGCATTTTTGCGATCATGCGATGAGCTGAAATCTCCCGATGACGGGAATCGTGAATATCGAGGGAATCGTGATAAAAAGCCGACAGCGAACCCACCACTCCCACCATCACAGCCATGGGGTGGGCATCGTAATGAAAACCGCCAAAGAAGTTCTTCAGGGTTTCGTTGATCATGGTGTGGTAGCGAATGACGCGTCCGAACGCATGCAGCTCCCTTGCGTTGGGTAGTTCGCCGTACAAGAGGAGATGGGCCACCTCCAGAAAACTGCTCTTCTGAGCCAACTGTTCTATCGGATATCCCCGATACCAGAGCTTGCCTTCATCGCCATCGATAAAGGTGATCGCACTGCGGCAACTTGCGGTAGAGACGAATCCAGGATCATAGGTGAAGATACCCATTTCCCGATACAGGGTGGAAATATCCAATACTTCCGGGCCTTCAGTGCCCTCATGGATCGGCAGTTCTGCCGAGCGTCCACCGGAGCTTTCGGACAGTGTCATTGTTTTTGTGGACATGAATACTACATCTCCTGACATAAGCCCTAAGGGAAAAAATTACTGCTTGGTTATAACAGACAGGGCAAACGGTAACAAGATTGGCAAAAAACTGGAGGCTATTTGTCCTATCTTTTTGCACTCTTTTTGGAACCTTCTCAGGTTACCGAGAATAGCCGCCGTCGACTCCCTTATCCCGTGCCTTGATCAGACCTACAACGAGGAAAGGCACCCGAGCAAAGGTGCCTTCCAGATAGAATCCGGGCCAAAGGCCGCTATATTACGATTGTTCAGCCGCGGGAATAGCGTTTACGGAATTTGTCGACTCGGCCAGCCGTATCCACCATCTTCTGCTTACCCGTGAAAAAGGGGTGGCAGGCAGAGCACACTTCCACATGCAGATCTTCGCCCAATGTGGATCGGGTAGTGAACTCGTTTCCGCAACTGCAGACCACTTTTATGTCGCTGTATTTGGGATGGATATTAGGTTTCATGTTCGCCTCTGCCAAAAACTCTGTTTTCGCCGCCCTTCAAAGGCAGGTGGTAAACCATCGGATCCTAATCGTTTTTATCAGAATATACAAGACCTGACCGGGCCCTGCAGTCCCTGATTGGTACCGAACGCGAAATTGCACCCATCCGGCGCAAATTTTTCTGAACATCATGGCATCATGAGTCAAGCCAACCACCTACTGAAGTAGGTGGCTTGAATTAGGCACTGTAAGTGCCGCTCAGGCTAAAGCCAGCTACAAGCCCACCGCCCCAAGGCGGCT
>Ga0316189_10002441_pt1 | contig 18250 bp, 13 predicted proteins | sample LowCovwburrow_MG_FD_204930 | JGI IMG/M metagenome (GOLD analysis project Ga0316189, IMG submission 204930) | Coastal sediment microbial communities from Maine, United States - Lowes Cove worm burrow | ecosystem: Environmental > Aquatic > Marine > Coastal > Sediment | place: USA: Maine...
GACTTAAAATCCAATGTCCATTAGGACGTACGGGTTCAAGTCCCGTCTTCAGTACTGAAACCCTTGTTAATCTATTGATTTTCAAGGGTTTTTATTTATATAGGGGGTTGTTTAGGGGGAATGTAAACGGTTGTTGTACTTCGGTAAGGGGTGGTGAACATTACGTTCTAGTTAAATTTAATTGTTTATTTGACAGTCAACTATCATAATTTTTTTGTTGTAGGCAAAATCATAATGAAAAGTTTTATATTCCGATGAAAGTTTTTGTTTAACCGAAATCTTGCACTAAATGAACACAGCTTTTAGTATAATTGTTTGGTTTTGAATGTGAGTGTTTTCAGGTGTTTTTTGTTTGGTTCAGCTTTGAGCGTTAGCTATTCCAACATTCAAATTGTATCCAGTCCTAATTCCTTTAAATATTCCAATATCGTGAAAATATAATATAACTATATCAGCTGCAGATGTATAATACATTCCTCGGTTTAAATAAATAACATAGTAAAACAATAAAAGATAAAAAATCACCCAAAACTCTTCAATAAAACATGGGCTTGCAAATAATATTTATTTGTTTTAAAGTTTTTTTTCTTTTCGAAATGAAGGTTAATAATTTCTCCAAACTTGGTTTCTTGCTCTAGAAGATGAATAAGCTTTAGTATAGCATTGTAGTTTCCTTGAATAGTAAATTGATGCGTCTTTATAGTTAAGTCATTATGCATAGCAATATGAGGCTCTTGAAAGCTAATAACTTTCAGTTTATTGTTTTCTGCATAAGAATTTATAGTTTTTAAAAGATTATTTTGAATAGAGCTTCCTTTAATTTGATATTTATTTAAAAGCGAATCATAGTACTTTTGTTTTTGTTTTAGAAGGGATAATTGCTTAGGTGTGTTTTCAAATAACAAGGCTTCTTTTTTTAAAGTATGATACTCTTTTTTTAAAGATAAAGTTTTAGAAACAGACAATTTGTAAGATAAAATCAAAATAAAACCAAAACCGATAATTAATAGTATGTTTTTAGATTTATGAGTCATGGTATAATATTAATTTTAATACTGAAGCTTGACGTTAAACTTTTAGAATCGTTGTAGGTTTCGACAGTAACTTTTTCAACCCAGCTCATGTTTTCTAAAAACACTATCCACTCAGAGTATTGAGAACTATTATTAGATTCACCAGAAACGATAATCGTATTTAGGTTTAATTCTATAGGTTTATCAGGTTTTATATTCTTTTTTAAAGACTGATAGTTTATGTCTGAGAGTAAAATAGAATTTGGTAAACTATTTACAATAGCATTTGTATAAAATGAGCTTTTTGAAGCATTGCTTTTAAGTAAATCTTCAGTTGTTTTTTGAGCTTTATTGACCTGCTCTTTAAGTTTGATGATGTTGGTTTTTGTTGTTTGATTTAATTGAGAGATTTCACTCAATGAATTCACTTGATTATAATAAAAATTAAAAAACAGAAAATTAATCAGTAAAACCCCAAGAATAAAAGCTAGTCCAATTTTTAAAAACTGATTAAAAAAGCGGGTCTGATTATAAGTGTTTAAAAGGCTGCTTTTTTTATCTTGATAATTTATAGTAGATGCAAAATTATTTAAAAAGCCTAACAAAGCACCAGATAAAGATAAAAGATAAAGGCTAGAGATATTCAGTCCATTTATATTGTAATCTTCTTCATGTTGCATTTGTTCAACATAATCAATCGTTTTAATAAAATTGTTATCTGTTAATACATTTGCATTTGATGTGAAAATCGAACCATTTTCAATATAATTAATGGTATTAGATAAAATAGAGTGTCCTAGTGAAAATGAAATAACATGAATATTGTTATCATAATATTTGTTAATCAGTTTATCTATATATTCTTTTCTACAAATGGAAATAAAACTAATTTTGTCTTGATGAATAATTTCAAAATAAAAATCAGAAATATTAATATTCGGAAAGGCATTGTTTACCAGGTTGATGCCCTCATTTTGCTCGTTTTTTAAAGATTTTGTTAAAACCTGATCATCATTTATTACTAAATAAACATGTTGGTTTTTTGGTAGTTTACCAGCAATGTTTTTAATGCTTTTTTCTAAAAAACAAGCTTCAATATCAACCTCGCTTTTAGTTTTTTTTAAAAGGGTAGCATGTATAATATCCTCGCTTTTTTTTGAAGTATGCTCTATACCACAAAAACGATTGCCATATTGAAGGTATGTTGTTAAACGTTTTTGCATTAGTAGATAATAGTCGGTTTTATAAAAACGGTTAGTTTAGCTTTTGAGGCTTCACGTTTACGGGAGCTAAATAACCACTTTATAACAGGAATTCTTGCTAAAAATGGTATACCAGAACCAGAATCATTTCTAATCTGCTCTTCCAATCCCCCTAAAACTACAATATCTTGGTCTTGCACCCGAATAATAGAACTAAATTCGCGAGAACTAATATCTGGTGGAGCATTTTCGTCAATACGAGCCCCAAAACTTGATTGTATTACAAAAATATCAAGAGTAACCTGACCATCACCTGAAACTAAAGGTTTGATAGTTAGCCCTAATTCAGCATCAATAGGTTCGTAATTTGTGATTTCAGAAGTTTGCGGATTGTCTGTTCCATAAATATTACGTTGTGTTACCGTGTAATAAGAGGTCTCTCCATTAGAAAAGGTAGCGCGATGCCCATTTAAGGTTGATAGTTTTGGGGTAGACCTAATTTTTAAATTTCCATTGCTTTCCATGGCTTTTACAGTCGCAAAAAAGTTTGGAACTACTTTACCTAAATTCAGCCGGTCAAAGCCACTAAACCCATTAATAACTTTATTTATAGTTTTTGCACCTAGTGTAAAATCTGTTTTAGGAAAAAGCTCTCCTTTTGTTTCTGTAGGGTCATCACCAATACCCCAAGTCACGCCAGTTTCAATAGTATTGTTTTTATTAACTTCTACAAACATCACTTCAATTAGTACTACAGGAACCGTTTTGTCTATATAACTTATAAATGTTTTAAGTCGTTCTATTTTAGCACTAGTGCCTGTTACATAAAGACTATTAAGTTCATGGTCTATTTTAATGTCTAAATCTTGAGCAATTTCTACAGGAATAATCTCTTCTATAGTTTGAGAAACACCCCCAGATGATGCGTTTCCATAATTATTATAATTTGATGTATTTGTTTGTGTTCTATTTCTATTTATTCCAGGATTATTAATAGATGAATTGTTATAATTAGAATTACTATTTTGATTATTGCTAGACCCATAACTATTATTATAGTTATTATTGGCATAACCGTTATTTCCGTAATTACTTCGCCCTACAGTTCTACTTCGTCCACTTCCTCCAGAGGGATCTGATAATAATTCTACAGAGCGATGCATAAGATGAATCACTTCAATTTTGCGAACACTTAATTGATTTTCTGTTCCAAAGTAATAAATACCTCCCTCTTTTTTAAACGTAAATGCTTCTATTGAATTTGCAACTATAGGGTTTTTATTTTGTGCATTATTGCGATTGCTATTATTTTGAACCACGGTATTTGGTAATGGATTTGTGTTAGGAGCTTGAGATTCAAAAATTTTTATTAATAATTCGTCAAATGAAATAGACTTTGCTTTAAATGTTACCGTACCAGCTTTATCTAAAGGGGTAGCAGTAAACACATTAATGCTTAAAGCATTTCCAATGTCATTTACAATGGACTTTATCGATGTGTTATTAAAATTGACTTCAAGGAGTTTACCATCTAAATCTAAAACCTTAAAAGCATCTTGTTGACCTTGATTTAATCTTGAATTTAATGGGTTAGAATCTGTTGAAGTGCCATAGTCATCGAACACATAAAAATGATCTTCAGTTTTCTCTACTAATAAGTTATTGGCTAAGGCGAGCTTATCCATGGCGGCATCAAATGGTGTGTCTTTTGTATAAAATGTTATGGTTTTGCTTTCTAACTTAGGAGCAAATACTAAATTTTTGGCACTTTTGTCCATGATGTGTTTAAATACATCATACAATTTGTCGTTTTTTGCATCTATGTTGATTGAATTGTTTTCAGGATTATAGGAAATAGGAATGACACGAGCCTCTGGAATTTCAATTGGAAGCATATATTTTTTAATAGATAGAATACTCCCTGTGAAGTCGATAGTTAAGTTATATTCTTTACATAAAAATATCAATAAATCGGAAACCGTAACATTAGAAAAATTATTATTAGATATTGAAATTTGATTAAGCTCTGGTGAGATATTAATATTAACTTTATGAGCGTTAGATATAGCCAAAATAAAATTAGATAGTGTGATATTACTAACACTAATATCTGTTTTAGCTTGTTCTGTGAGCCCAGGGTTTTCAATAGCAAGAGATTCTAACTGATTTTTAATGGTATTAATACGCTGATCTTCATTTTGTGAAAACAGGATAATTGGTATAAAACAAAGTAAAATAAGCAGTATTTTTTTCATTCAAAGGATGTATTTGTACTCTAATTATATTTAGAGTTTAATTCGAATTTTATTATTCTTTAATTTTTAAAAGCAGTGCCATTTGCTCTTCCAATAACTTGATGCGTTTCTGTTGTTCTTTAAGCGTATTATTTTCTTGTTCAAGAGTATTAATACGTTTCTCTTGACTGATGGTATAAAGCGTTAACTCTTCAATCTTTTCAAGCAACTTTAGATTCATTTCTTTAAGAAGAAGTCCATTAGCTTCCATCTCTTTTGCTGATGGAATATTAGGTAAATGTCCTTCTTTTGTTATGTAGTTTTCTACCTCGGTTAATGTTTTTAAATCGTAATCTTTATAGAATACATAATCTGGTGCTACGTCTCCTAATAAATCTACTTTAACCTCATTAGTATGGATGTTGCCTTTTACGGCTAGTTTTGCGTCTGGGGTTGTAGTGCCTATGCCGACGTTACCATTTGTTAAAACAGTTAGTTTTTGATTTCCATATCCAGTTGCATCAGAATTAATATCAAACCCAGTTGATATATATGCAGTACCACTTAAAGAACCAAAAACGGCTGTTTTGTTGTCGTATTCATTTCTTAACCTAAAACCTCTTGCCCATCCTCCTGAAGTGTTTACCGTATGTTCTAGACCATACAGGTAAGTTTTTAAATGCCCTCCACCAGTAATAATATCTAATTTATGAGTTGGGTTGTTTGTGCCGATGCCAACGTTACCATTATTTGACAAGACTAATTGATTAGCATTAAGAGTTCCATTGTTACTTGATGTTGTTTCTAAAATTAGATTTCCTCCAGTAGCATTATTTGAAGAAGGGTTAATGGATTTTATAATTGCGCTTCTTAAAGAGGCGTTTTTAAACTCTAATATGTTAATGTTATTAGAAGCTGTACCTGTATCATCTAAACTAAGGGCTATGTTTTCGTAAACAGCACCTCCTCCAAAAATTCGCATACCAGCTATTGTTGAAGAACCGCCACCGTAAGATATATCTAACTTTGAGTTAGGACTTGTTGTTCCAATCCCCACATTTCCGGAGGTTGGAAAGGTATTAGTTTGTGAGTTTGTTTGTATTACTGCAATTAAGCTAAGGCAAAAAATAAATAATATTTTTTTCATGTTTTTAATATTTAAGAATCATTATAGTCTAATCAATTAATAAAGCATAAACCTCTTCAACCGAAGTCATGCCTTGTTTTACCAAACTAATGGCATTGTGTTTTAAAGCTGAGATGTGATGTTCTTCTAAATAATTATCAATCTCTAAATCGTTGTTTTTTATATGTGGTATCAGTGTTTTTGTAATAGGGATAATTTCATAAATCGCTTTTCTACCATTGTAGCCTGTATGGTAACAAGTAGAGCAGCCTTTAGGGATAAAATGGGTGTTTAAATCTTTAGGGATATTAAAATGCTCAGGAAAAATATCTTTAGAAATAGGCATTTCTTCTTTGCAATCCATACAGAGTTTTCTAACCAAGCGTTGTGCAATACTTACATTTAAAGTGCTTGCAATTAAAAAAGCAGGAATGCCCATATCAATCAATCTGGAAATGGTAGCCCAAGCGGAATTTGTATGTATGGTAGATAGTACCAAGTGCCCTGTTAAAGCCGCACGAATTGCCATATTAGCCGTTTTAACATCACGTATTTCTCCTACCATAATAATATCTGGGTCTTGTCGTAAAAAAGTACGTAAGGCACTAGCAAAATCTAACCCAATGTTTTCTTTGAGTTGCACTTGATTGATGCCTTCAAGCGTATATTCAATTGGGTCTTCAATGGTTACGATATTGGTTTTATCGTCATTTAAAAGTTTTAATGTAGCGTACAGCGTCGTTGTTTTTCCAGAGCCTGTTGGTCCAGAAATAAGCACTATGCCATTAGGATTTTTAATAGCTTCTTTGTAGATTTTTAATTCTTGTTTAGTAAAACCTAAATCGTCAATATCAATATGATTAGCATCTTTACTTAAAATACGTAATACTATTTTTTCGCCATGTAAGGTTGGTAAAGTAGATACACGAATGTCAAATTCATCAGAAGATGTTTTAACCGTTATTCGTCCATCTTGAGGCAAACGCTTTTCTGAGATATCTAGACCTGCTTTAATTTTAAGTTTATTGATAATTACGGGGTATTCAGATAAATCAATAACAAAATGTTCTTTAAGCTTACCATCTAAACGAAAGCGCACTCTACATTTATGTTCATAAGGTTCAAAATGAATATCACTGCTCCCAATGTTTTTGGCCGATAGTAATAGTTTTTCAAGAAAATCGCCGGTATAATGCAAATCTTCTGCCTTATTAAAATCTTGTTTTCTAAAATTTGTCGATAAATACAGATTTATATTTTCAGGAGTTTCTGGTAGTAGTTTTATGTCCTTTCCAAAAACAACACGCAATTCTCTTTTTAAACTTTCGGTAAGCGTACCTGATTTAAAAGTTAGTGTTCCGTTTTGTGCTTCAATAGGAATGATTTTATAATGATAGGCTTGCTCACTGCTTAAAAGCTGTAATAAATTTGTTGGTATGTTGTAGTTGCTCTCCATTTGCTTAAAGTCTATAAAAATCATCTACAAATCCTACCCAATAAAATAAATAGCTTATTAAAAAGAATAAACTCATATAACCTGCTAATGGGACTGTAGCAGTCTTTTTGTTTTTAGATATAAAAAGATGTAATACCAATGAAAAAATAATAGCACTTATAAATAGCACTATAAAAGATATGGTTGAAAAAGAAACAGATATTGCTAGAAACAAAAACAAGTCGCCTAAACCCAGAGTGTTTAAAAACTTGGTTTTAAGTTTGAGTTTTGCATATAGATAAATGATTAATAGTAATACTACTAAAAAGAGTAAATTCATTTGTATTGAAACAAGAAATAACTCAGGAAGGGTGTTTTGATAAAACAGCATACCGCCTAAAATTCCAATAATTGGAAATAGAACCCAATACACCTGACGTTCCTTATAATCTTGAATAAAAACCAAAACTAAAGCTATAATTAATATGAGTTTTATAAGTATCATTTAATCTTTTATAATTTGTTTGGGTGTACCGTTTTCATCAATCTCCCATACATTAAAAATACCATCACCATCAAAATCTGTAATAGCCGTTGCTTTAGCTTTAAAACTATTGTTGGTCGCAGCTAAAATTTCGTAACTATAATTACTAGTGCCGTTTTCTTGTACGGTTTTAGGAGCTTCAAAATCTATTTCACCTAAATCAAGTGTGTATTTTGAATACATATACCTATAGGTGGTTTGCGAGTTGTAAATAAATTTTAGTTGTGTTTGCGCTTCAACACTTTTGGTTTTGCTTATTAAAGGCATTAGGTTGGGTAATGCTAAAAGCAAAAGAATACCAATAATTACCAGTACAATTAGCACTTCTTGCAAATTGTATGCTGGTATTTTTTTTAACACATATTTATTGTTTTTATACATATCCTTTTTCTTTTGCTATTTGAATGAGTTTTTTATTGCCTTTTTCTGCGATATTAAAAATTTCTTTAAGACGTCTTTTCCTGAGTTCCACACCACTTTTCGAAAGGTTAACAAAATTTATAAGATCTTTAGTTTTTGTGCCTTTAGATATTTCGTGTAATAAAGTTCTATCGATAGAATCCAGAAAAAAATCATCTGTAATATGTTGTCGTATTAAGCATAAAATGCTAGGACTGTAATATGGCGGATTTATTATAACACGAGTAATTGCCTTAACAAAACCTTTGTAATCTATATCGCTTTTAATTAAAAAGCCATCTGGATTAATAGATTTTAAAATATTATTAAGCCTGTAGTTATCGTTATTAGAGGTGTAAATAATAATCTTTACCTTGGGAAAGTACCTTCGTAATTCCAAACCTAAATCTTCTCCAGAAGATATGTTTCTTTGTTTTGAAGGTGGAAGATTTATATCTAATAAGGCTAAATCGAAAGGTTTACCCATTATGGCTTCATCTATTTTTTTTATTGCAGCATCACAATTTTGAGTGGTATGTAATTTGAAATTCCAATCTCTATTGGAATTACTAAGTTGCTTAAAAATATTTTTTAATAAATCTATAATAATAGGTTCATCTTCTGCTATTAAGACATTAATGGTATTGCTCATACGTATCTGAATTATAATTAAAGAAACATCTGACTAAAATATACAATTTTTTTGTCCCATCAGTAAGCTTTTATCTTACTTCTGTTGTGGGATTACCGTAATTTTAAGATAATAATCGTTTTGCTAAAAGCGTTTACTACCTATTTGATATAAATAATCTGTTTAAAGTAAGCTAAAACCTTACAATTTATAAGCTTTTTGCTTACCAATTGTAATAGAATAGCTTAGCGGAAATCCAAAAGGTCTTTGTAGTTTTATGAGCAGATTACAAACTTTATATTTATATACTTATGAAAAGGCACTTATTATTATTATTATTTATTATTTGTTTTAAAATAAATTTTTCACAAGAGCAAGAATCACCAGCTCTACCCATTATTACAGGACATTCTCCCAATGCAGTAAGTTTAGGGCAATATGGTGAATATCCCATAGATTTTAGTACTGGAGTACCAAAAATTGAAATACCTCTTTATACAATTAAAAGTGGAGATTTGGAGATTCCAATATCGTTATCATATCATGCAAGTGGCATCAAAGTAGATCAGGAGGCCTCATTTGTAGGCTTAGGCTGGGTATTAAATGCTGGAGGCGTTATAAATAGGATAATAAAAGATAAGCTTGATGACAGCAATGCACTTCCCTTTCCAGGTTTTTCGACAAGAGGAGATGACTTACCCGATTATAACTCTTATACCGATGATTTACCCTACGGCACTATTGGAAATGACCCTACTTATCAGGATGAAGATATTAGAACAAACTATAAGATGGATAAAGAACCTGATGTTTATAGTATAAGCTGCAGTAATTTATCCGGTCAGTTTTGCTTAAACAATGATTTGAATTATATGAGCATGAATTATGAGCCCTATAAATATGACGTAGATATTAATAATAAGTTAATTGTCATAACCAATGAAAAAGGAGAGGTCTATCGATTTGGAACAAGCCTAAGCAATGAAGAAGCTTTTGAATCCACTGGAATTGGCACCAGTACCCGAGATGAAAAAAATGCTCCCGACTGGAGCGGTATGCTAAATGATTTACCTTATGATTCCAGCTGGCATTTAACGGAAATCATATCAGCAAATAAGCAGGATACGATATCATTCAAATACAAAACAGCAAGTTATTTCAATAACAAAATTTCCAGTGAAAGCAAATATGTTTTAGAAGATAAAGGTCTTATAATAGTTGATGACAGAGGGAAGAATTACGACAGTCATATTCAAAATTATGTAGTGTCTTCAATTAACAATGTTAGAGTACTGGATAAAATTTTATTTAAGAACGGTTCTATAGAATTTAGTTCAAATGCTGACAGGTTGGACGTGGGAGCTAATTACCCAAGAATAACAAGCTTAACCGTGTTTAATTTATTTGGGCAGAAAATAGAGAAGATTGAGTTAAAAAACAACGATTATTTTAATAGAACAGGTATAGGAAGTACGAGTTTTCCCTTATTGATAATTACTGACTATAAAAGAAAAAGTTTAAAGCTTAACGCTGTTGAGTTTTATGATAAATATAATTCCTTCGTGAAGGATTATAAATTTGAATACGATCTAACACCATTGCCTCCTGTTAATACAAACTCACAGGATATCTGGGGGTATTACAACGGCCAAAATAACACAACAACTATACCGGAAACTTTTTATATTGATCGCTCTAACAAACCGGTCTATGCCGGGGGAAACAGGGAATCTAATTTCAATTATATGAAGGCTAGTATTTTAAACAAGGTTATATTCCCTACAGGAGGGTATACAAACTTTGACTATCAATCTAACCGTTATTTGTCTCAGGAACAGTTGGAAGGCAAAAAGCCGGAAACGAAATCCATTAGTTTGGCTGCTATTAATCGTTCTCCATCCTGTCTCCCAGGCTTTTTTGACGGTATTCCGGTTAATAATACATTAGAGTTTACAGTGACGGAAGAACTAGCGAATAATGGTGTTGAGCTCGGTAAGCTAACCATTATGTTTTCCGATTATGATATTTTAAATAATGGGAACTATATGACATATAGATTCACCGACTTAAGTCCAAGCGAACCCGTTGAATATTTCTTTGAGCACTTGCCAGAAAACAAAGAGAACAATGCCGTTTTCACACAGGACGTAGCTATAAAAGAAGGGCATACATACAGATTGGAAGCGATGACCAATGGTGTTACAGGATCCACCATGAGCATATGTGACAGCCCCTGGATTGAGTCTACGTTGACCTTCGATTATTTGCTACCTGCCACTCCTCAGGAAATTGTTCCCACACAAGCAGGCGGGTTAAGAATAAATACAATAACCAGCTATAATTCGGATAACCTTCCAGTAACAAAGAAAAATTATTCTTATGGTGATTCGTTTTACGGTCCCAATGCGATTGGTGTCGGAACCTTAATTACAGATCCTTCAAAAAACTTCTATTATTACCCCTTGTTATATTATACGTATCTCGCAAAATTTCAGGGCGAATTGTCCCAGGCTGCTTTAGAAAATACCTTGTGGTTCATTTCCTCCAGTAATATAGAACTGGGTACTAATAATGGAAATCCCATCGACTATAATAAAGTTACTGAGTTTACAACCTCTTATTTAAATAATAATTTGACAAATGGTAAGACCGAATATTATTATTCTCCAACCGATCGTAATGCAGATGTGAGCTCGGCGACATCTAACCGACCTTATATTAGATTCATATACCCTACCTGGAAAAAAAGTAATCTTCAAAAAACCATACAATATAAACAGAAAGGTGACCTAAGTTATGAACCCATTCGAAGTACGGAGTACGCCTATACAGATTTTCCGGAAGAGCGTATTAAAACGGTAAAAGTAATAGAAATAGAACCAGACAAATATAGGCCTTCCGATCAACTTTCATATGATAATAACCCTAATAGGTTTTATTATTATAATTCGTACGTCTCAACTGGGAAAAGAATTCTTAATGGTGAAACGGTGAAAGAATATGAAAACGGATTGGAAACATTAGCTAGTACAAAAAACTACTTCTACAATAACCTATCTCATATACAACCTACAAGTATTACTTCAATAAATAGCAAAGGAAATATTTTTAAGACAAAAATAGAGTATTCACAAGATATAGATATAGGTAGTCGAACAATAGCGGAACAAGCTTTAATAGATGGGCATCGATTAGCAGTGCCGATAAAAACAGAAATATTCAAAAAAGAAGAGGGGTATCCTGAACAATTGCTATCAACCCAGCGGATTAATTATAAGGACTGGGGGAATAATGTGATACTTCCAGAATTTATAAAATCTGCAAAAGAAAACGGTGCTCTAGAAAACAGGATTGAATATAAAGACTATTACTCCAATGGTAACGTTAAAGAATTGAGCAAAACAGATGGAGCCCATATTGTGTATTTATGGGGCTATGAAAAGCAATATCCCATAGCAAAAATAGAAAATGCCACATTTTCTCAAGTAGAATCGGCTATAGCGACGTTACCATCAAGTTATAACACACTGGAGGAAATCCAAAGTAGATCCGACGCTGATGATGATAGAACCATTGGTTCTTCTGGTAAAGAAGGCGATTTACGTACCGCCTTAAATGATTTAAGAGAAGTATTACCAAATGCCATGGTCGCCACCTACACCTACGATCCATTAATTGGTATTACTAGCGTCACCGACCCCAAAGGCTACACCATGTACTATGAATACGACAACTTTAATAGATTAAAGCATGTTAAAGATGCCAGCGGAAATATTTTAAGTAAAAGCGAATACCATTATAAAAGCCAATAGCCTTTTAGAAGTATTCACCATATCAAAATTAATCTAATAAAAAATATACGTCATGTATTATCTATATAAAATTATTACCCTCAGTTTGTTTTTGTTTACCATAAACCTATCTGCTCAAACCCAAAGCAATTATACATTAGAGAGTAATCAAGTTAGTGTTTTTGAAAAGAGTAAACCTCTAACATCAACAATATTAAAAACAGGAAATATTCTAAAGTGGGAACAACATGTAGATAATACGTCTAATACCATAGAGTATACTATTACCAACATTACAGGGAACTGGAATGCCAATACTTCTCAAGGACAGTTAACATACAGTCTTAGTAAATCTGGATTTACAAGTGTAATTTTTACTCTAAAAGGAACAGAAAGTGGCGCTTTAGAAGCCACACTAAGTGTACAAGAAGGCGATAACCCTGCTTTGCAATACACATTTAACATTACCAATATTTCATACCCATAATACAAGTAGCTATGACACATATTCTTAAACGCCATCAAAATTATATCATAATACCGCTATTGCTATTATTAGGAGGTATGCAGTTTGTTAATGGACAGATAACGGGTCCTACAAGCGTACAAGCAAACAGTACCCATACTTATCAATTTAATAATGGACAAAGTCAATACCCTACTAATTCTTGGATTATCTCAGGTGGAACTTTACTTAGCTCCTGGAAGAGTGGATCTACCTATTATGTCTCAGCCAAATGGGATGGAGGGATGAGTAATGGAACAGTTGTGTTTACATCAACAAATAATTATTTATATGTTTCAATAGCATCGTCGGCGCCCTCAACACCTAGTATCCCCACCATACAAAGTAGTAATTGTAGTAATACGGTATTAGCAAGAAGCAATCCACCAAGTGGAGTTACTTGGTATTGGCAAAGTAGCAGTTCAGGAACCAGTACAAGTAACTCAAGTACTACTATAACAAAAACTACAAGTGGGACACAATATTTAAGAGCTAGAAATAGCAGTGGTACATGGAGCACGTCTTCTAGTAGTAAGGCTTATACTGTTACCCAACTCACCACTTGGTATCAGGATCAGGATGGCGATGGTCTGGGAGATCCAAACAGTACACAAAGTGCCTGTAGCCAACCCTCGGGTTATGTAAGTAATAATTCAGACCAATGCCCTACAGTTTCTGGAACAGCTGCAAATAATGGATGCTTACCTGTGGGAACTTTAAGTGACGAGAATTATATTCATACTACAACCTACCGTGTAGAAACCACAACAGGAAGCGTTGATGATGATGAAAAACAGGAATCCGTAACCTATTTTGATGGCTTAGGCAGGCCAAAACAAAGTATTGCCATTAGAGCAGGAGGAAACAGCGAAGATATCATAACACATATAGCTTATGATGCTTATGGCAGACAAGTTAAAGACTATTTGCCTTATAGTCTGCAAAACAATCATGGAACGTACAAAGTAGATGCCTTAGCAGCAACAAATACTCATTACAATGCCGTTAAATACGAACCAGATTTCCCTAGTGTTCCACTTAGTGAGATTAACGCCTTTTCAGAAAAAGAGTTAGAAGCCTCTCCGCTTAGTAGAGTCTTAAAACAAGCAGCACCTGGGAAAGATTGGAAATTAGGTAGCGGTCACGAAATAGAATTCGATTATCAATCGAATACAGCCAATGAAGTTAGGCACTACGATGTAAGCCTGTCTTTTGCTAATAACACCTATACACCTACACTAATAGGAGGAAACACCTATTACAATGCTAACGAGCTCTATAAAACTATTACCAAGGACGAAAACCATGATGGTACTACATCAAAAGCCCACACCACCGAAGAATTTAAAGATAAACAAGGACGCGTTATTTTAAAACGTACCTATGGCACTTCAATAGTAAATGGTGTATCTCAGGCTAATGTTGCTCACGACACTTATTATGTGTATGACGATTATGGTAATTTAACCTATGTATTGCCACCAAAAGCAATGGATATAATCAACACTAATAATCTGGATAGTACCATTAATTCAACCGATGTTGTAAACTCAGGGAGTAGTTTGTCTTTAAATGCAACAACATCAATAATATTATTAGATGGCTTTATAGCTCATTCAGGAAGTACATTTACAGCGATTATAGAAGCAGGTAATTCTCAATCTGTACTTGACGAATTAGGATATCAGTATAAATATGACCACAGAAACAGATTAGTAGAAAAGAAAATACCAGGAAAGGATTGGGAGTCTATCGTTTATAATAAACTGGATCAACCCATTTTAACCCAAGACGCTAATCTTGACGGACAAAACAAATGGTTGTTTACTAAATATGATGCCTTTGGTAGGGTTGCCTATACAGGAATTATGGGAAGAGATATTTCCAGAATAAGCTTACAGGGCATTGTAAATGGACATAATACACAATTTGAAGTGAAGAATACCACTTCAACAAATTTAGGAGGTGCTATATTGTATTATTCCAACAATGCATATCCCAATGTGTATATTTCAGAAATACATACTATTAATTATTATGATAATTATACTTTTGATGGATTTACCAATATGCCCCCAAGTATAGATGGGCAAACTGTAATTAATTACAACAATGCCAGTGGAACACAAAAGCTTACCAAAGGATTAGCAACAGGAAGTAAAGTACGTGTTTTAGATAATTCAAATCCAGCAAAGTGGATAACCACTATAACAGGGTACGATGTAAAAGGGCGCTCAATTTATGTAAAAAGCGATAATACTTATTTACAAACCACAGACATTGTTCAAAATACATTAGACTTTGTAGGAGCAGTAGACAAAACACAAACTCAACACACAAAGGGAAGTACAAATGTAATAACAGAAGACATTTTTGTCTACGACCATGTTGGTAGATTAAAAAAACAAACCCAAGAGCTAAACAATACAAATAGCATAGAGGTAATAGTAGAAAACACTTACGACGATTTAGGGCAGCTTGTTAGTAAAGACGTAGGAGGCACAGGAGCTAACAGATTGCAAAATGTAAATTACACCTATAATATACGAGGTTGGCTTAAACAAATAAATAACCCTACTAACTTAGGAAATGATTTATTTGGTTTTAAACTTAATTATAATACAAACAATCACGGAGGAACAAATCTATTTAATGGTAATATTTCTGAAACCGAATGGAGAACAGCCAATACAGACAATAGCTTAAAGTGGTATAAATATGAATACGATGCTTTAAATAGAATTACTAGCGGAACCGATAACTTAAACCGTTATACACTAAGTAATATTACTTATGATAAAAATGGAAACATAGAAACTTTAAAACGATTAGGGCATATAGTGGCACAACCAGATAAGGATGTGAGTTCAGATTTCGGTATTATGGATAATTTAGATTACAATTATTATCCAAATACCAACCAACTTCAAAGTGTACAAGAAGTATCAGGAGGAAATGCTACGTACGGATTTAAAAACGGTTCTACAACAAGCACAGAGTATGTCTATGATTCAAATGGTAATTTACTTAAAGATTTAAACAAGGGGATAGAAGGTATAAATGGAGCAGATGGCATACTTTACAATTACCTTAACCTGCCTACCGAAGTTAGGTTTGGAAGTACCAATAAAATTAAATATATTTACGATGCTACAGGTGTAAAACTGGAGAAAAAAGTTGTTGAAAGTGGCAAATCTGATGCATATACCTATTACGCTGGTAATTATGTATACGAAAACAGTTCTTTGAAATTCTTTAATCACCCTGAAGGCTATGTAGATGTTAATGGTAGCAGTTATAGCTACGTATACCAATACAAAGACCATTTAGGAAATGTTAGATTGAGTTATAAGGACTCTAACAACAATGGTTCTGTAACAACTTCTGAAATATTAGAAGAAAACAACTACTATCCCTTTGGACTTAAACATAAAGGGTATAATAGTAATCCTTTAACCAATCATAAATATAAATATCAAGGAAAGGAACTTAATGAAGAACTTGGTTTAAATTGGTATGATTTTGGTGCTAGAAACTATGATGCTGCTTTAGGGCGTTGGATGAATATAGACCCATTATCTGAGAGCTATTATAGCCATTCTACTTATAATTCAATGATGAATAATCCTGTTAATTTTATTGACCCTGATGGAAGAGGAGCTTATTGGATACCAAATGTAGACAAAGATGGTAATAAAACGTATATTTCAGAAGCTGGAGATAGTGCAACTACTTTTTCTGATCAATATGGGGTAAGTCAAGAAAAAGCAGAAGCTATTACAGGAACAAAAGGAGATACTAAAATAAAAGAAGGTACCTCAGTTTCTGGAGAAAAAGTAAAAAGTGTAACAGGAAGTGATATACTTGCATTAGACCTTACAAGTAAAAACTTAACAGATAAGGATATAGCGTATCAGACTGTTTTCGCAATAAGAAATGAGTATATAGATGATAATGGAATTGTAGAACAATTAATAGGAGGAGAAGATTTTACAGTGAATTTGAATGATTATTTTTCTAATATTAAAGGAGTATCAAGTAGAGGAGCAGGTGGTGCTTCCTATGGATTTGGGCACGAATCAGGGAAAGAAATTAAGATTAATTTAGGAGGCAAATCCATTGGAGTAAATATGAGTTTTAGTGCGGCAACGAATGGTTTAATTTCAACTACTCCCCAACCAGCGAGATTTTTATATAATGGAAGGTCTTCTTTGGATTTTCTTCATCCTTCTGCTTTTACTGATGACCCAACTAATCCTCAAAGAAAAGGAATACATGCAATTAGAACACCAACACTATCAATACAATTATTTAACCCTAGCAATGAAACAGCTTTTAGAAAACATATTAATCCGGGCAATTAGACTATATTTATTAAGTTTTATATTTATAACAAGTGTTAGTTGTAATCAAGTAAAACACGATTACGAAGACATTGATTTAAGAAATATTGATAAAATAAGTTTTTTATTAGAAGAATTTTTTATTCTAAATGACTACTTCCCAAAAGATATTGAAGAATTAAAAAATATATTAACAAATCATGAGGTGCCGATAGAGTTATTAAACGACCCATTTTTTAATGATTCAGAATTGAGATATATTCCAATATTTGAAAATGATAAAGAATTGTTCCCTTTAGAATATATAATAACTACATCGAATGTTAATGTAGATAAAATATTTAAAAAAGAACTTCCTATTATATTAGGTGAGTATTTAAAAATATGTGAAATAAAAAATATCACAATAAATAAACCTGTTATTCTATATCATTCAAATGATGTTATGGTATTACGACACACACAAAATATGTCATTAGAAAAAGGAACTTCATCATTTTGGAATGATAGGATTAATTTTAATGTTGAATTTGAGATTAAAGATAACTTGAACTATTCTTTATATGATAATGACCGTAAGTTTAACTTTATAAGTAAAGACAGTATTATTATTAGTGGGATATACTTGAATTCATCTGTAAAGAGTCTTATCGTTAATAAAATAGAAAACATCAAATTGTCTGGATTTAAATACAAGACTAACAAAGACACTTTATTCCTAAAGAATGTAATGATTAGTTCTAATAAAACTAGAGCTTTTGATGAATATGAAGATGAAATAGGTGAGTTAAAAAAAGTTTACCATTTAAAGGGTTGTAGTAAAAATTAAGGTGCAAAACCCAAAGTAGGTCACCCCGCCGCTGTGCGAAGTTTGTAACTTCGTGCTTGTTTTATAAAAAACAAAAACCTTTCCCTACCGCACGATTGTATCATGTGGTGTAGTATTATAGGATTTAATATTCAATCAACCTCACTGTATAGAAGTTTACATGGTATTTGTATGACAAGTTTTTAGTAGACGAGAAAA